>Ga0208483_1000354_pt1 | contig 9804 bp, 8 predicted proteins | sample LakMenE01Jun11ns_FD_150659 | JGI IMG/M metagenome (GOLD analysis project Ga0208483, IMG submission 150659) | Freshwater microbial communities from Lake Mendota, WI - 01JUN2011 deep hole epilimnion ns (SPAdes) | ecosystem: Environmental > Aquatic > Freshwater > Lake > Epilimnion/Euphotic zone ... | reverse complement strand
GGCCCGGGTGCCCGCCGAGATCCCAGAGGTACGCGAAGCAGCTGACACGACCACCACCACCACCACGGAGAAGGCAGCTCCGGCCCGGGTGCCCGCCGAGATCCCAGAGGTACGCGAAGCAGCTGACACGACCACCACCACCACCACGGAGAAGGCAGAAGAGTTCGGAGAAGCCCTCGCCAGCAGCGTGAAGGTAATTGTCAATTGTGTTAGTAAGCAAAAAATTTTGAGCCAAACATAAACATTTGGCTCACCGCCTGTCTCTTTCTCTCTCTCCCTCTTTCTCTCTCTCTCTCTCTCTCTGTTACGTGCAACCCGAAATGTCTCATATCGTTTATCTATTTCTGTGTCATTAACTGTAGGATAGGAAATTAACACCCAAAACGTTTTCATCTAGCTCTCTCTATTTCTTTCCACTTTTTTGCGTGTTCACACTGTCAGGTGTTAAATTAAACCAAAATGTTTTAATGTCTCTCTCTTTCTCTCTACCTATCTCCATTTATATCTCGAATTGCGCAACACACTACATGTCTTCAGCACCATATCTCTCTATCACCTTGTGCACCGCAAGATGTCTCTCGTTTTATTGCTATCTGTTGCTCTCTGCATCACTATTCAACCCGAAATATTATGACTTGTTTATCTCTCTCTATCCTTCTCTCTCTCTCTCTCTGGTAAGCTCTAGAGTTGAATTACCCTAAACTATTTGATGTCAAAAACTGCACACTGTCTCTCCGAAAATACAACAGTTGATTGAAACTTTAAATTTTACAGGCGGAAACAAAATTACAAACCAAAATTTTCGGCACTTTCTTGGCTTGCTCTTTTTTGGCAGTTGCAGGATTTGGCTTTGCCCTGACGGCGATAGTGGCCCAATCTAAAAAAAATAACAATGACAATATTGTGAAACTTTTGAGCTACAAAATAATAAAAGATTTCTGATTGTCGTTTATGTTTCTTTTTGCTCTATCCACGTAACATTAACAGAGTCTAAAGCAAGAAAAATTTTACAGGCGGAAACAAAATTACAACAACAAACCAAATTTTTCGGCACGATCGTTGCTTGCACAATTTTGGCACTTGCTGCAATCGGGTTTGCTCTGACAGCGACAGCGGTTCAATCGAAGTACAATTTTCCAAGGGTTTCCAGTTTTCTGGTGAACGAAAACTACATAGAACCTGAAAACATTTACGAAGAAGTGAGGGAAAATGTGTACGACACACCATCTAGCTTTCAACCTCTGTCTCAAATGGAGTTGGCAACCCTGTGTGACTTTTTAGATGCAAATTTTGTTAATTTTGCGCAGCAGCAGCAGCCGACACAATAAAATACTTGCGGAAAATACATGCTTTAATAAAACAATTTTTAATATTTTAATTTAAATCTTTCAAAATTCTTATAGACACAGGGTGCGGTGTGAATAAAGTTCCCCAATCTTTGAATTCCAAAATAGCCTTAACTTGTCTTTCTTAGATGGATGGAAAAAAATACGCGCGAAAGTTGCATAGCAAACAATTTTCAACGGCTACACAATTCAGCACCTCAAAATATGTTTCAAAATTTTAGAGCGTACTGAAAAGCGTTTCCGACGAAAAGAGCAAGCTGTAAAGAGACACGTAAAAAACTAGGTTGAACAATTCGAAAATGAAAAATTAGTGTTTGGTTCTTCTTGCGCGGGGGGGTAGAGACAAACATTTTCAAGGGTGCTAGTTTCATGCATTCGTCTTATGAATTTGCGCAGCACAAAAACATTTTACAGAGTCCAATAATAATTTAAACATTGTCAAATTTTACTTTTTTTGTCTTGAAAATTAATGCAATTGTTATTTTAAAAACGACAACAAAGTGTTGACGAATGAAAAAATTAAATTGATAAGTACGCAAACAATTACAAATGTTTTTTTTTGTTTTTTGCTAATCCTCAGCTAGTCTGAATTGAAAAAAGAAAAGAGGCAACACGCAGAAGCAGAAGAAAAAAGCCTGCCGACTGCGGAAAGAAAGAATAAAAGATATAAATAAATATAAATATATATATATATAGAGAGAGAGAGAGATAGAGAGAGAGAGAGAGAGAGGAAAAAAATTGTGATAGAAAAAGCGGGTTGGAAGCGCGCGCCAAATCACACACTTTGAAAAAAAACAATCACGCCGGACATGTGTTTCGAGTTGATTTTTTTAACACTTGGAAAAACAGACACGTTGATGTGTTAAAAAATGTAAACATTTAAAATTTTACCAACGAGGGAGGGCAGTCGTTAAACAAAATTAATACTACCTTTTTTTGTCGAAACTCTCGTGTGGACCAGATAATTCAGACCTTTAATGAAGAGTAGACGAAAAGAGAACCGAACATCCGGAAACTGAATTTGAGGCGCAAAGAGACTGAAATTGAAACAAATAAATTTTAGAAATGTTTCCCCTTGAGAATCTGACTTTACAAATTACAATTTTATTTATACTGAAGTTATAACAATTAGAGGAATTACCTTATAAAATGGACGAGTAGAGGTGAAGAGGTGAAGAAGAACTGAAACTTCTCACGATTAATGCGTTAACATTTCAACAATTAATTGACGATTAAGGGGGGCGGCCGGGTGAAAAGCATCCGCTGGCGCAAAAATATTCCGATAAGGGTGAAAAGATTCGCAACACAAATTTGCAAGTGCATTTACACCAAAGCAAATTCCTTCGGGTTTTTTGTCCCCCGGTCTGTTGGTACGCTATTCTCTGTCTCTCTCTCTCTCTCTAGCTGTCTCGCTATCTCTATTTGTCTCATCCCTAGACAAACTGCTGCAATAATGAAATGTGCAAAATCACGTTTTTGCACTTTTTTGACGAGTGCGATTGCAAGTTCAAACTCGGTGTTATTTTTATCAACAACTTAAACTGACTGATTTGAAAACTAATTATGTGAAATTCGGTTGTTCGAATTCAATCAATTCCTTATTTTTCAACCTCCTCCCAAAAACAAAAGACACTGTTGAATTCAGTTTTTGCAGAATTGCGAAAAACGACAATTGTCTTTGTCTGCTGAAAAGATGAAGCTAATTGCTTTTACAAATTTTAAATTGCAGAAAACAACAAAGACAAATGTTTGAGATAAAGTGGAATAGCCGAATTATAATTTAACAATTTAATCCAAAACCGTTTCATTCAACAATGTTGACTACAGCAACTAGGCATTAACGATCTCTCCATCCATCTCTTTATCTCTCTCTCTCTCTCTCTTTCTTTTTCTTTTTATGTATAAACATACACGCATTTAAATATTTTTCAATCTTAATATATATCTATATTTATTGGTTGGTGGCTAGTGACATATTTTGCTGCAAACTGCAACTTCCCATCTTAATGCACAAAGATTTCACAATTTTGCAAAATCATTTGTTCGTGCGTTGGAACCTTTCCCGTCTCAGAGACAGTTTTAATTTTAAGCCAAAAGCCAATTGAGACAAAAAAATGATTTTTTAACTTTGCCATGTCACTATAAATGCCTCTCCAGGGACTAGAGTGAATTACAGTTAAGTTTAGCTTTTGCGAATAACGTAACGCAAAATTTCAAAAGATGATCAACCAACTTTCTTTCGAACGTGTCGCACATGTCGTTCAACCTTGCAGTTTTGAATCAATCAGGTAAGAACGTCGCAGTGGTGAGCTGCAAAGTGAGAGAGAATTAAGTGACAGACCGTTAGGGACAGACCCCAGTAGTGACCTAAAAATAGATTAGCAACCTAAAATATTATTACATTTCTAACTTTAAAATATTATATGATTTTTTTTCTTTGGGAATCCATCAGTAGGCTAGTTAGAATGGACACTAAAAGTTTGGGTAGTAAAGTGTGTTTAGAACTAAGTTAAATTAGTAGAATTGACTAACATTTCTTGAAAATGACTGCAAAACGCTGAGACATTAGAATCAAAATGTGTCCAACCCGAAATGTTTGTTTCTCTCTCTTCTATCTCCAAGTTTGTCTCTATCTATCTCTCTCTCTCGCTTTACATATATATATATATATATATATAAGTACATATATTTGAACATAATTTCATGAACATTAACATTTCACAAAATGTGAATGAAAATTGACAAACCGCTGGTTGACATTTCCACCAACTCTACTGCTGTTTTCCCTTCACGTTGAAATGAACTGATGGGATTTTTGTCATTATTTTAGATTTATGTTTCAACGATTAGATCGAGTGAACGCAAAGTTGAGCAGCAACGTTCGTGCCATCTCGAGAGGATTTTTTGAGACTCAGAAAAAAACGATTCTCAACCAAATCAGATTGGCGCTGAGAAAGCAAAAAATGATTTGCAGGCTCAAAGCTCTGCAGTGGATGAACAAAGCGGAGGACGTTTCTGATCTTATCTACTGCCCCTACCTCTACTCAAACAAAGAACAAGACGAACTGGGGCTTGGAGAACTTGACGAAATCGAAGAAATCGCAAACATGATGGAAGAATCTCAAGAGCTCCTTCCTGCATTCGTGGCGTTTAGAGAAGCAAGAGCAAACGCCGACAGAGCAAGCCCCCAACTCAGATCTGCCATGGTCAGGATCGAAAAAAACTCTGAACACGAATTTCGAAAGGTGCTTTTTGCAGAGCAAGCTTTTGCCATGAACATGGCAAGCATGATGGAAGGGCACAGAGAACAGCTCGAACAAATCCTCACTGATTATTTTTAATTTTATTATTTCCTTTTTGAAATTTTCACATCCGTTTTAACATTTTTTAATTTTTCTCTGCGCCGCTGTAAAACAACCCAAATGAAAAACAATAATTTTTAATGTTTCACAACAGTTTTTAAATTTTATTATTTTTGTCTGCGCCACTAAAAAACAACCCAAATAAAAAACTAAAATTTCGAATTTTTCAAATTTGTTGTTATTTTAATAATTGCCTGTCCCTGTCGCTAATATTTGGACACGCACATACATACCTTCCATTCGCAAATAAAAAATACTCAAACTAATATTTCAATGACAGATGCGTGTGCTTTGTGCAGTGCAAATGTGATTCGGGTTCAGTGCACTTGGGCTTTAGGTTTTAATATCAAATGATATCCTTCGAGCTAGGTTCAAAATTTTCTTCGAGTTGAAGTGCAAACAGTTTAATAATTTTACGATTTGAAAAATTGCGCCGCTAGAGAAAAGAAAAAACAAACTCCCGCGCGCGAGAGAGAAAAAAATCCGAATGGGCACAGGGCGTGCCGTGCAAATTCAATTGCACTTTGCAAATTAGATCCAGTCCTTTAAATTTTGCTCAAAAAGGGTTTGGGAGATTTAGCTAAGCGGTCATAGCCACGCTCTCAAACAATAATGACCGCATCACAATAAGCAACATTTGCATCACGGGGGATCGAATCCCGACGGATACATTGTGTATGTGTGAATGCTCTCTTGACGTATGTTAATCTTAAGTTCCATGATAACTGAAGAAAGCCGAGAACATCGTGCTACAAGCTTCGCGCTTGGGGGAATTACTACCATCATAATTCCTTTTGGTCAATTGTTTCAGTTGCTTTTTTGAAAACGACACAACCTCCTACATCTTTTTAAATTTGGTTAAACAAAAGTCTCCTTATTCCTTCACCTCGGATTGCAACGCATTTTGCCTCTCTCTCTCTTGTGTCCATTGCATGCAAGTGCAAAACATACAAAAAATTTTGAATTGGACTGACATCTAGTTTGTTGTTTGAAAGTAACATTTTGATGCAAACTGAACGAAATGAATTCAAATTTTGCAACAGTCAAAAAACAAATATCCCAATTTGTAACCTCGATAAAACTTAAATGTTTGAAAATTAATGAGTTTGTTGTCTCTTGCAAATGAAAAAGAGGTTAAATGTTGACTGTGAAATTGAACTAGCCGTTTGCCGCAGCCGCCATTTTGAACATATTAAAAAGCGGCTAACGCAAACAAGTTGATGTTTTCGTCATCTCATCACAGACATCAACGTGTTAAGATTTCTTATTTTTGAATTCGAGTTCTTGTTTTTATTTGTTTTCATCGATTGTACACACACCCAGCTTTGCTAACCTCACAAAAATACAAAAATGAAGCTTTTTAAAAAACACGAATTATCACAGAATTGTCTGGAAGGTTCAACCTTTCTTTACAAGAAAAAAACAAGACTGACTTCTCCCAGAGTGAAATTGTACCTTTTTCACAAAACTAAAAGAGCGACAGGAGTCTTTGGTCACGGACTTTGCAACAAAACAGAATGCAAAGTCGACACGAGAAACAAATTTCTGAATTTGCATTGGTTTGTCATTTTTGACATGCGAATTCCAGCTCACGTTCGAATCTTGAGAAAACTTGGCCCAGATTTTAAAACTGAAGCTGTCGACGTGCCGATCTTGCTCTGCACAACACACTTCAGCCGGAAAACCCAAAACATCTTCTTATCGACAGGCGTTTTTCCAGAAAACTTTGAGCTGACCAACTCTGGCAAGAAAACAGAACCCAGTCTGAGAAAAGAGTTGACATCGTTCTTGCAAATCAAATCTCTGCACAAACCAAGCATCTACATCAGAATTGCACAGCACATGAGAACCGCGCATTCTGAATTTGTGAAAAAAGGCAATTCAGTTCAAAGTGCAGAAATTCCATTTGCAATTAATCCTTTTGAAAAATTGCCAACCGGTCGGGTTAAAAAACCAGAAGAAACCGAATTCGAAGATACAGACTCTGACGAACCAACTATTTCCCAAACCGGCCAACCCGAAAAAGAACCTTGCCTGGCTGACCACATCTCTGCCGACGTTGCAAATCAAAGTCCGACGAGAGAAGTTGTCAATGAACACGAACCGGCTTGTGTTCCCTCAGCTGTTGTTTCTGAACTTGCCAATCCCTCGACTTGCTCCGTCGACACGACGAGCGACCGGATCTGTCAATGCTCGGAAAAAAATGTTTGCATTTCTTGTCGTCGAAAAAGACAATTTGTGTCGTACGAACAATGTTCCAAATTTCAAAACAGCCAACAAATTTTTGATGTCCATTTTGTGGAACCCTATCAACCCAACTCTTCCCATCAGGAAATTATTTCCCTTTCACAAAAATACAATAATCTGGCTCATCATTTTAACACACTGATGAACAAAGTTGCCATTCAAGATTTGGTGAAAAACGGCGTTTCTGTTCGATGCAAATGCAGCACAGAAGAAATGAAACTGAAAATCCAAAACCTAGAAGCACTGCTCGCCGCACAAGAAGAAGTAAAAGGGAACAAGAAGTCGGTTGGGCAACTCCTTTTCCACGCCAAAAAAAATCAAAAAGTCAAAAGAAACAATCAGAAACCAAAAGAAACTGAAAAACATTTCAAAAATTCCCAAAACAAAAACGAAGAACGTAAACAGTAAACTTCACTCCAGCGCCCATTCTCCGTGTAATTTTGACCTTGCATTTTTGAAATTGTCTTTTAGTGAGATTTTGAAACTTTGCATGAAATATTACCTTCTCTCTCTCTCTCTTTTTTTTCTTCACATCTCTTTCTCTCTTTCTTTCACTCTCTTTCTCTTTATTTATGTTAAAAACAAACTCAGCTCGTGACATATTGATGAAAATAATATTTTTTTGCGGAAACTGAATTCTTTTGTATGTGTGAATTACAAAAAGATGTTTTTATTGTTATCTGAAATAATAACTCCTTTGAAACTTTGACAGTCATTTTTTATTTAAATAGGTGTTAAATTTTAAAAATTACTATGGTTGAATATGTACGTCCTATGGATCCTTGGCTGTTTCAATCTACAAAAAAATTGCAAAAAGTTTAAGCGAGTTTGAACTATGAAAGTGTATTTTTTCAACAGGCCTAAAACAAATCAATCCATTTCTCCGGGCAACTCTCACACGTTAAAAATATGAAAGGCAGATTGGAAAATAAAAATATTGTCTCGATTAGCGCAACAAAAAATGAAATAAAAGTAGATGTCTCAACCCGATCCTTTTCTCAACCTTCACTTACGTGTTTAAATAGTCAGAGCTAGAGAATAAGTCAAATCTAAATTTTTTTTTCAAAGTTTACATTGCTGGCTGTGACAGCTCACACAGTTTTAAAAATCAAATTTGTTTTTCAAATACCGTTTTGCAACTGGAAACTCCGGCAAAAGAATCAGCAATCCGAGTGGTCATCTGAATCTGTTTCAGTATTTTTGGCGTCGTATTCAATTTTTTGGAATCTGACCATCGAGCAGAGGAGATTTAGAATGTCCTCGAAGATTTTGAAACCGCTGTTTGTGTCTTTTGCAATGCCCAACGACAGCAAAAGAGTGGTGACGTGACGAGAATACCTGGTGAGGAGAAAAGCCAGTTGATCTCGTTCGTGTTCGTTCACAGCGGCAGCTCCCCTGCCGAAGACGCGAACCACTATCTCGCAAAAGACCGAACGCAACGTCTGCGTTTTGACGAAAGCTGGCTCTGGAACTCCAGTGAGGGAATTGGACGCCACCTGCTGAAAAGACTTCATGAAAGACGCCACATTTGAAAACACCAAGTCGGAGCAGGCATCTTCTTCCACAATGCTCCTGACGCCCAACCACAGACATTTCACAAATTCCGCAAGCAAAAATTTAAACTTGTCTGTCGATCCACTTTGACAGAAAAGTTCAACTTCGCCTTTTGTGGCAGCAGCAACGATGACTTCTTTCACATCCTCCTTGAGAAGACTGGATTGCGGAAGAGATAACAGTTCGACGTGAGCAGCATTGAATGCCTCCTTGCAATTGACATCGAGATTTTTCGTTCTCCATTCGTAGTCGGCCTCTTCGAGCTTGAACATTTTGAAATCCTCTTCTTTGGAGGGGTTTGAGTCAGCAACCCCCAAAAGTCAAAAGTGAACTGACTGTTTCTAAGAACTTTGCTCTTCCTTTTATATTGTTGATTTAATCAACAGGAAGTCATCTGAATGATCACTTTAACCAAATTTCCGACAAGGAATCGTTTTTTTGAAAACGTTCAAAATTAAAACAGTGCATGACTATATTACTTTCATTCAAATCCCTTCATTTCAAACACACCTTTTGCCCTTTTCATCCAAAACTCTATTGTCTTTCCTTTATTTTTGAACGTCATAGTGTCGGGTTGTGAATAGCTATCTCTCTCGCTCTCTCTCTCTCTAACAAACTTTGAATCATGTTTTGCACTTCGATTTGACACGCGTGCGCTTTCACTCTTTTTTGACACTTGTCTGTGAATTGACAAAATTGACTCTAGCCTAAAATTAACCGTTTCAAAAGGAGCCATTTTTTCTGATGACATCTTCACACGCTTTGTCTTTGCACGCACACCCTCCTCCTTCCCCAACGCGCACCCTTTTTACAAAATACACCGCCCGCCCTCTCAACCCAACCCGCACCCTCTTTCAGGCAGCTCTCTCTCTTTTGCACTCAACCGCCCGTCCTCATCCTTCCAACCCAACCCGCACCCTCTTTTACGCAAATCTCTCTTTCAATATAAATTTTGAAACAAAATTCACTCCCCCCTGAAATCCGCAATTTCAAAAGGAGCCACAAGGTAATAAGTTTTTTTTTTCCCCACTTACCCCAACCCAACCCGCACCCCAACCCAACACACACTCTCCACTATCACTCCTCGCACGCCCCACAAACACACACCCCACACCCTCCCCAACCAACCACACCAACTAAACACACCACCCCCAAAACACACAACCCAACCATCCCAACCATATCCACCACCAACGAGCGCACTCGACATACCCCTTCCTAATCCCCCAAAACCACTCTTTATATCCCCACCCAAACACCTTAGAACACAAAGTAGTCTCAGGCTGCTGAAACTT
>Ga0208483_1000347_pt1 | contig 9895 bp, 4 predicted proteins | sample LakMenE01Jun11ns_FD_150659 | JGI IMG/M metagenome (GOLD analysis project Ga0208483, IMG submission 150659) | Freshwater microbial communities from Lake Mendota, WI - 01JUN2011 deep hole epilimnion ns (SPAdes) | ecosystem: Environmental > Aquatic > Freshwater > Lake > Epilimnion/Euphotic zone ... | reverse complement strand
GAGTTACAGTCCTTATTAGGAGTTTCTGGTTACATGGCGCAGTTTGTTGATGCCTACCATCTCAGGGTTGGACCTCTTTTTGAAGCCCTTAAAGGAAAGTCAGAAAAACAAACCTTCACATTGGACTCGACCCAAATGAAATCATTTGAAGAGCTAAAAATGGCCATCAAAAATGCAGAGAAATTACACATAGTGGACTTCTCAAAACCCATCTACATGGAAGTTGATAGTTCCCTCACAGGGACTGGAAGCATTCTCTATCAGGAAGTGGAAGATCCATCCGATCCTAGGGGGCGGACTCTCCGGAGAATCGTCAGGTATGGGTCTCGCCGATTCAGTGTCACCGAATCCCTCCACCACACGTCCCTTGAGAGGGAGGCGATGGGCATCCTTATCGGAGCCAAAATGCACTATTACTACCTCTTCAACTGCACACAAGCCATCATTAAAACAGACCTCAAATCCCTGATCACATTGCTCTCATGTTATAACAACCCAGATTCATCACGGATGGCGCGAATTTCACATCGACTATATAGCTTGCCATTCCAATGGTCACTGATTCATTCAGCAGGAGCAGACATTCCACTGGCAGATGCCCTTTCAAGGCTACACCCGCCATACAAATGTGCATTTGCCGATCAGCACCTCAGGTATCCGGATTTGAAAAGACACAACATCACTCTGCCACCTGAATGGAAAAAGACCCCTAATGTCGTTCTCACAACTGCCGACATACTGCAAGCAATGCACGATCAAATAGTGTTCGTCGAAAAGTCAAGTAATGCGGTCAAGAGCAAAAGACTGAAAGCCTTGACTGAGGAACTGGACATCCTAAATGAAGAAATGCATGGGTTGACAGATTCCCTGACCGAAACTATAGCCAAAGAATTAGCTGATCTTGAGGTAGCAGCAAGAATGATGAAGGACTGTAAAGACACCAAACAACCCTCCCCGGTGTCGAAAGCAAGGATTAAGATTGCAGCACTCACAGCTGTTTCACCTAGGGCTCTTATCACTCCTCAATTCATTGCTGAGTATCAACGATCAGATGAAAAAATTAACTCACTCATTCTTTACTTAAAAACGAAGGACAAACCAAAGAAAAAGATACTCGCCAAATATAGGTTGTTGAATGATTCCATATTGGTGACCAGGAAAAACAAACAACTTCCGTTTTACACACCAGGGAATCTGAGAATTGTCTGTAATGACCTAATGTCCATTAACATCTTAGCTCTCCAGCACATCATGGGGGGCCACATTGGGTTGAATTCATTGGCACGCATGTTCGGGTTGAGCTACAAACCAACAGAAGGATCCATTTTAAGCTTCGCCAAGATGGTCGCATATGGCTGCAGAGCCTGCAAGTTCCACCGCCCAGTCATCAAGAAGGCCTTGCCACTGGGGAGGATCCCCATACCTTCGGAGCCCAACCACACCTGGCACATGGACCACGTCGTGTTCTCCAAGGGCATCAAGGTGGGCAGCCAACGCATCGAAGCTGCACTAAATATCGTCGACCTCTACAGCAACCTCCTCATCTCGTTTTTAGTCAAAGATCAAACAGTAGACACCACCATCAAGAAACTGAAATCCTTGTTCTCTACCATGCCTGCACCATTGAAGATTGTCACTGATAACGCACCAGCACTTTGCGCCAATAAGAAGTTAAGAAACTTCCTCAAGTCGAAAGGCGTTCTCAACATCACAACTATCACTCCCTATAATTCAAAGGCCGACAAAGTAGAACGCATGAACAAAACTTTGCGGGAGACAATGAATTTAGTCAGAGAGACATTCCAAAGAAAAACCCTGTTTGACATGTACGATACCGTCATCGAGATGATCAACAACAGGCCCCTCACTCTAACACTGTTCCCACACATCAAAGCAGCATTGGGAGGAAAAGACGAGTTAATCACTCCCTTTGGTCTTCATTATGGAAAACGACCCAACATGCAACCATTGATCAACCTAGAGGATGAACTAGAAGTGGAGTCAAGGGTTAAATACCAACGACGGTGGCAAAAGATCCTGCAGGACCATGATCGAATTCGGCAGGAAGAGTTGGACGAGAAAAACAAGCCACTAGAGGCCAGACGTAACAAATTCGAGACAGGCGATTTAGTCTTCATGGAGGATAAAACAGCACATAAGGAAAGCCTTAAATTCTACAGAAATCTTTATGAAGTTGTGGAAGTCCAGAGGGCACGGTTCATCCTTGCTCCTCTTTTCGGAGGACGGCCTTTAGTTCAGACAAATGGAGATAATGTCAAAAGATACCATCACTCCGAAATCTTGAAATTACTCCCTGATAGACTCAAATTCCTCATGGGAGAGAGTTTATCACCTGAGGAGTTGAAGAACGCACGGACAACTGACCCTAACTTGGTGCCAAAGGACTTTCAAGATTGGAAACTACTGGATATCCCAACAGGCATGAAGCTACGAAATAGACTAACACCACCTAGCCTGTTGTCACTGCCAGCACTAAGCCTCCCCGATTCAACCATCTCTCACCAGACTCAAGTGACAGCAACAACAATCTGTAGCAGCACGCCTAACTCAGATTCCCTGTCATTACCTTCGTCTAGTGGAGGGGATGGCCCTGACAGGCCTCTAGTGAAAAATCCATCACTAATTCCTAACATCATGCCGCCTTTTAATAACACCGGGCAGCCCTGGCCTGTGGCCAGAAAGACAACACAAATAGGAACTACATCCACCGTCGGGAGTGTCACGTCAGCACCAACCCTGGTGCCAATCTCATCGTCATCAGAAGAAGAGCCAGTGTTGAACCTTAATACCGATGGCAAAGGAAAAATTACAGAAACGCCTCGGAAATTAAAGTACCTACCACCTAAGAAACTAGTTCAACTACCACTTCCTGCATCTAGACGACACACACCCAAGCTAAAAAGATTCAACAGGACAAATACCAACACTCAAAAAGATGTTAAACAACAACGAAAAGCTTTACAACCACCAGCACCACCTACGAGGGTTTTAGTGACTACCCCGGTGCCAAGACCTTACAGGGTTCTACAGCTACCGGACCTTGATGTGAGTCTGCCACTAGCACCAGTACCGACCCAACCAGTCCAGACACAGTTAAAACAACCACCGCCGCTACCATTAACAGACACATCAAGCAGTGAAGACCCTTCAACGCATCAACAATTGGACGCCTCTGATCCAGCTACAACACCAAAAATTATCACTGGAAAGGATTCGACATCTACTGGCTCTTTAAATGAAACAGCACAATCAGAGCAAAATCAACGCATGATCCCAGCAACCGTCATCACCGACGCAGACCGAATAGACATTGACAGTGCATATGAGAACCCAACGCATCCAAGAAACAAAAAACAAGAAAGCACGGAATTACCCTCTGATCAGGCTATTCGAGATTTGTTCAAGAAGGTTAGGGCTGATGTCGCTAACACCCAGGCTACAATAACAGCCAGCCAGAAACCAGTCACTGAGGCTATGATACACCAGGTAATGTCAGACATTGAAAATACAGGGCGTCAGAAACGGATAGAAACACCCTCAACAACACCAACAACTTCAGACGGAGAGACTGATGTGAACCCAGCCTCTGCCCCGGAAGCTATAACGGAAACAGACCATTCAGGAAAGAAGTCAGTTGCATTTTCGGACAAGAAAGGCCTACCCCTTTGTCAGGACAGTGATGGTCGCCGTTGGAAAACAAACAAAAGGTACGAAGATCAAAAATCAACTAGAAAACATATACCTTTTTCAGACGACTCTTCAAAATCATCACTGCCCTTAAGCAATGAGACAGACAAGCAAATGTCATCAAGCAGCAGTGAAAGCGACGACGACAATCCACCAGCACCCCCTGTTAGGAACGCAACAGACATTGACAAACTCAAACGAGAGTTAAAACTACTTCGGCTTGTCCAAGAGCAAAAGAAGAGAAACATCAAACCGGCTGTGGTTGTTACAACAAGAGCAGGGAGGACTGTTGTGCCACCTCAGAGATACGGGCAAGAGACAGCCAAGCCCCAATCGGCACTAACAGCAACGCCGGATGTGACCAAGACAACCGATCATCCTGCTATTGATCCTCCTGCTGCCACATCCACTCAAACCCCATCTAGCCCCTTGACAAAGCATTTGCCTTCAAGCAGCGACACTACTTTCAACTCAGCAATGTCAACACAAAATTCAACGCCTTCGAAAATGCAAGTTCAACCTGCTACAACTACGAACAACTCAACAAGCCAGATTTCACCAGACCATTCACCACCCCCAAAGGTGAAAGAGGCTCAATTCTTGCCACACTCACCACGAGATATCGAAACTTTTACGAACGAACAACCTCTTCTTGATAGAACTGCTTCCTACGGTCTGTTAAGACGACCAGCAGAAGCAACCAGACGGGATGTCATGGACATCCCTGATAGGTTTGTGACAAGACGAAGACACCAAGAATTGACTGATGTTAGGTATGACCCCATAAGCAGAAGGCAACAACATGAGGACGTGAGGCAGCATCAAAGACCCACACCAAGGTTTGATAACCATGACATCATTCGGAATGACGAACGATTGTTCAACATTGATGGCATTACACCAGTCCACAGACCAAGCACGCATCAACCACAACCACAAGCACGATGGAATAACACTAGACGTGATCAAGACATCCAAAATATTATCTCTGCATTGAACCAACAAAAACAAGATTCATTGGCATCTTCTTCAACGTCCTCAAATAGACAAGCACCGCCACCATCAAACCAACTGCGGTCGCCATCACCGCCACCACCACCACAACCTTCCACGTCTGCTATTCATACTAAAAGTGAGCACCAGCAACAGAAAGCTTTGGACGTGTTACCACACAAGCAAGGGCCAGGGAAACATCAATACCCTTCACCAGACCCTTACCACATCAATGCAAAACGTGACCAACGCATCGACACATTACAACCCAAGAAGAAAGACGAGAAGCCATCACCATTGGTTCATCAAATGCATGGCAAACAGTCAACTAGTGTGTCAACAGACAGCAACGCATCGACATCTAGCTCAGAGGATGAATCATTCCACACACCAACCGCACCAGGCAGGGGCATTAAACGGCCTCTGGACGACACGATTCCAACACCTCCATTGCAATTTGTTACACCTCGCCTTGAGGACGTGAGTCTCATCCAAGTGCCTAGTGCAGGACGGCTGCCCAAGGCAGTGGCTGATTCTAAACCACAAACAAAGACAATGCCTCAAGGACCACTGCCAGAACAAGATGACCAACGAGAAAACAGTGCAACTGATGACCAACTTGATAGGTCACGATCTCCCCTGAGACGCACCGACCAATTGGACGGGCCTCGTTTAGCACACCAACCGAAGAGTGAGCTAACGAGACCCGTACTACCCCACCCCCTCCCCGGGGTTGGGGCAGCAGCTACCGTCACCATATCCAACACACCTGAGAAGCCAAAAGCAATTAAGCACTCACATCCTTCACCGGACGAATACTACATCAACCAGCGACGCATGGTAGGACATAAGGATAAGAAAATCGATACGAAACAAACACCAAAGCACATCAAAGAGGAAGAGCATAATAAACCCTCACCAGTGTCTTCATCACAACAGCCAATGACATCATCACCAATTGCAACGCATCAACCATTCAACCCCGATTCCACCTTTGACAAAGTTTTGGAAGGTCGAATCCCGAGTGCTGCGAGCAATAAACCAGATCAAACCGCCGACACTGTAATTTTACCACAAACACCTACTACATCGCACGCAATGACACCTCCCTCAGGTCATTTGTCACCAAATACACCACCACAACCAGAAAGCAATCTGCAAACAGACCAACAATCAATCTTGCGAGGGGACACGCAACTATCGAATCTACAAATCACACGAACGCATGTGTCTGAAACTCAACTATCACCAACAATTAACTCATCACATCGTACACATGTAAGCCAGACACCTGACAATTCAATGGACGCATCATCACTGCTAACGCCTTACATGTACCATGGACTGCTTGACAGCACCCGACCATCGCACCATTCGACACCTACAACAATCCCAACCAGTCAGCGATCTTACAACCTAACGCCAACCATGAAAGATCTTGAGGACGAAGACTCAGAAGGTTTTTACCAACAACCACTGTCACAGAACCCATCACAATCAAGCCAGCAAGTAGCAAGCCAGGATCAGCTTCCACTAGCAGCTAACGATCAACCCACAACAGAAGGTGATGACGAAATGAGTGACAATAATGAGCCACAGCCCTCAACTTCCACCAATGTGCCTAGGCGCCGAAAACGGAAGAAACCTGCAACACCGCAGCAACCTGAACAACCTCCACGGAGATCAGCCAGGGCTGCCCGAGCCCCCAACAGGCTCACATACGACACTGACTTCACTCAGACGGAAGAACCAGTGTCACGACCAGGATCACGACAAAACGACAACGACCAACGACCAAGACGAGAACCAAAACAACGAAAATAAAACTTCTTCAAGCAATTTCTTCATATTTTCCATATTTTATCAATTTTATATGTATTTGTTGTATTTATACCTGTGAAACCTGACGGCACTCCGGTGCCATGCCTGAAATAAAAACAATGCCTTGTTTTTGTCTTGCATTTGTCTATCTCATTTACTTGTACCTGAAAACTGACTATTTTGAAAACTTGAAGTCACTGCGGTGACATAAATAGAAACTGCCGAAAAAGAAACTTGAACTCACGTAAGCATTCGGGGTAAACACTGTACAACGTTTACCCCATAAGAGATCTATAAAAAACTACCTAGCGATCTTAATCTGTTTGCCAGTTTGACTACTCTAGTTGGCAATTAACTTATGATAAGATTACATGCTCAATGTATTCACACCATACAACATATCTTAGTCATCATCACAACACCGCGTCGCGCCGTCGTCAATCAATCAATCTGTCAATGTCGCTAGTCTCTATGTGTCTGGTGACCTAATGTCTAACTGTCGGGTTTTTTTAACACTGTAATTTGCAGCCAAGCAACCAACACATTCACATTTATTATGTTCTCTTATCTTTTTACTTTCCTGTTTTACCTGGCTGATGTTTCTTTCAGTTAATTCAGTTTGTCCTTCTTGTTGATTCCAAATTTCAGACATTGCCGAAGTCCCGTCCAAAGAGTTTCTTTCAGTTAATTCAGTTCCTCAGTTTCAGCACATTGTATTGCCGTTATCTTAGAGATATCCAAACTCCACAAGAACCCTTGAGAGATGACCCAGTCATATCTAAGAAACCTACATTTGTTTTCTTTCCTTTTTCTTTTCTTTTCCTTAGAGACTAAAATTTCAAACAATTTCAGCTATCAGTAACTCCATGAGTCATGATCAAACCCTGACTCTGTGACTCTAACCCTGTTTCCTAACTCCTAATTTACGAACGGCATGGTCATCTCTGTTTATCAGTTGCCATTTAACCTGTTTATGGGTATTAAAATTGCTTCAGCCCATAGTTAAGTTAGCAACTGGTCCGAATCAATCATGAAAAGAGGGTAACAATTATCATGGTAATTGGAAGAATTATTCAGAAGTTGAGTTTTGAACAGCTCTTACTGAGAAAAACATATCACAGTAACTGATTCCAGTGATACTTCCCCACCAAGGTGTTACAGTAGCGAACCAGTTTACAGTTCACTGCAAACTGAACTTCCCATCGGAGGTCGGTTGGCCGCCCTGGCGAGTGCGTTAGTAATCAACGTGTTGACGGAACCACCGTTGCCAAAGTTAGGCTGAATTCCCATCGTAGTAACGGCTGCCAATAGCATCAACGTGCTAGAGAGTTTGGAAATTAAGTCACAACTGTGGATTTTTTTGATTAGCGTCGGGAGTGAAGTGTCTGTCAAAAGGTTTCCACTACACTTCTTGTATCTTGCTTGAGTCTGGTCACCCTACTCTACTTTTCTCGTTTTACAAGTATCTCAGAGTACTTAGTACCGTCGATCGCGAAAGCGGACAGCAATAAGAAGTTCCTCAGTTTGAGGCTCAAAGGATGACTTGTTTCCAGTGGGTGAAATCCCACAAAATCGATATCTGCCATGTTATTAGCAGCCATAACTGCAAACGATCCAACAGCAAGGTGATCCAGTGATCAGAAAAACAATTGTTTGCCTTTTTGCCTTTTTGTTTTTTTGTTTTTTTCAAAGGAGGGTACCTATATGTATATGTTTCGTTTTTTGTTTAAGTATGCGTCCTGTACCTCCTCCCAGCAAGTTCCACTGAGTCTTGTTCTTGTGAAGTCGGTGTTGTATGTCAATCGGCTAGGGCTCTGGTTGGACCCATTTGGACATCAAAGTAGTTTTGAGTAAACTGGACAATTTTCCTCAGATTGATGCTGAGGAGTACGATGTTAAGCCAACTAGACGGTACCACATTGCCCTGTCAATTCAGGATTCATCCAAAAGAGGAATGTTTTCCCTCTCAGAAGTTGTCCAAGTCGACATTGAAATCACCCCCGATTCAGGAATCCCTCATGATTCAAGTCAATAGCCACCACAGCGACAGTAGTTTATTTCAACAAGTAAATAAGAGACAACAGTGCTGTTGGTCGCTTCCTGTTAACTCTTTTTCAGAGACAAATGTTTTGAGAGACTCGATGAGATAATACGGTTAAAGTCCGCTGTTATCCAGAAACATCTTTGTTCGGTGTTCAGGGTGTGAGAATGAAACGTTGTCAATCAGATTTTGGCCCTGAAGGCAGGACAGCCAATTATCATTTTTACTTCATCGCCGCTGTTTAGACAGGAAAACATGGGTACCCCCAAGGTTTAGTGAACAGCCCATTATTTTAATTACTATTTTTTATTTACTTGTTTTTTGTGGTCTTTACCACCAGAACTGGACACAGATCCATGTTAAGAAGCTAGGAAAAGGGCTAAATTGTTTTTTGAATAAACTTTTTTTAAGACTTGAGATTTGAGCCTCTTGGAGGCAGCGAAAAGGCAAAAACTCCATCTTGTTCATTTGTGTAGTGATAAAGGACCTCCCTTTACCGGATTCATTCGGGTCCTGGCATTTCTGCCATCAAAATCGAGAAAAGGAATCCTTTCAAAGCTTTCGGTCAGGAATTTGAGAAAAAGTCCTTTGTAGGGATGCATGTGGCCGATAAGAAGACTTTGAAGAAAGACTCTTCCAAGGAGGATTCCTTGATGGTTAAGGGAGAACTATCAAGAACATGTTTTCCAGTTTGACTGGTCCACGTTGTGCAGTCTCTTTCCAATTTTTATTGATGCATGAAGTATGTAGTGTTTTTTTAAATTCAGAAGGCCCTGAACCGCGCCATGAGAGTACCAAGGACTATGTTTTAATTAAAAATGAATTGTTCGGCAATTTGTATTGCTAATGGTCACAGTAACAGTTCCACTAGTCCTTCCCAGGTTAGGCAACCTGAGGTGACCCTAGAAGGGATTTTTTTACTATTTTATTCACCTGTTTTTAGCGAAAAGATCGCGCTTTTTTTTATTATTTTATCACCTAACATGAGTGAAAAACGCCTAAAAAAGGCTGATAATTCATGAACAAGCTTAAAGGATTTAAACTAGAAATTTTAATGAAACAACGAATTTATGAATATTATTTTTTAATTTTTTGAAAACAATGTCTCGGTTTTTTAATTTTAATTTTTATTTTTATTTTTAATTTAATTTTTGAAAATGACAAATTTTAACCGGAATTTATTTCGGACCGGGTTCAAATCCGGGAAACCGCATGAAAGTGAGAACTCCCCAACCAGGCAAGTCGCATCCATTTAAGCTCCTACAAGAAACGAAATAAAAAATATTTGGAAGTGGATTTCAGTGGTGAAACCCGTTTGTCAAGCGTGCCGAG
>Ga0208483_1000345_pt1 | contig 9917 bp, 6 predicted proteins | sample LakMenE01Jun11ns_FD_150659 | JGI IMG/M metagenome (GOLD analysis project Ga0208483, IMG submission 150659) | Freshwater microbial communities from Lake Mendota, WI - 01JUN2011 deep hole epilimnion ns (SPAdes) | ecosystem: Environmental > Aquatic > Freshwater > Lake > Epilimnion/Euphotic zone ... | reverse complement strand
AATCAAGTATTGCTATTCGCAAGCGAAGACATTGGCCGACACAACGCCGTTGACAAAGTTATCGGACATTTACTCCTGAACAATCAACTGCGCTCGGCCAAATACATCGTGGTAAGCGGAAGGGTATCTTACGAGATTGTTGCGAAGTGCTTTGCTGCGGGTATACCCAATCTAGCGGCTGTTTCTTCTCCTTCATCCTTAGCCGTGGACTACGCAAAAGAGTTAGGCATATCACTCTACGCCTTCTGCAGAGAGAATCGCATTACCCAATATGCCTAAATAAAAATGCCCCTTCCGAAGAAGAGGCATTTCCTAGAAAAAACTAGTTTTATTTCTTTCCGCCTACTTTAACCAATGTAATATCAAAGATTAAAGTTGAATATGCAGGAATTGGACCTTGAGGCATATCTCCATAAGCCAAAGCCGATGGGATGTACAAACGAATCTTTCCTCCTTCTTTAACCTTTTGTAATCCTTCGGTAAATCCTGGTATGATTGATTTCAAACTGAAGGTAGCTGGTTTGCCAGGCTCAGAAGAATCAAACTCACTTCCATTGGTTAATTTACCAATATAATCCACTTGAACCGAGTCTGTAGCGGTAGCATAAGCACCCGTTCCATCTTGAAGAATCAAATACATGAGTCCAGATTCAGAAACTTGAATTCCAGCTGTGTTATTCTTTATGGAATCCAAAACTAAAGCCTCTTTCTTTTTCATTGGCTCCAATTTCGACTTTTCCTTACGTTGCATGTAACTCTCCAAGAACATCTGAGCTTCTTCTAATTCCATTCCTGAAGCTCCATTTGCTGCCTTTTCAAAGATGCGGTAGTTGATTAAAGAATCAATTTCCAATCCCTTCAAATTCTCTCCAATAGCCAGTCCCAATGCAAAGGAAAGGCTGTCGTTGGTAGAAGCTAAAACTACTTCAGCTTGATTTGTACCAGCATGTCCCTTTTCAGAAATATGCGGCGCAATAACCAAGGCAACGATAGACATTAACTTAATTAAGATGTTCATTGAAGGACCTGAAGTGTCTTTGAAAGGATCACCCACAGTATCTCCAGTTACAGAAGCTTTGTGTGGCTCAGACTTTTTGTAAAACATCTCGCCGTTAATCTCAACTCCTTTCTCAAATGACTTCTTCGCGTTGTCCCATGCACCACCTGCGTTTGATTGGAACATACCCATCAATACACCCGATACAGTTACACCCGCAAGAACACCACCCAATACTTCTGGACCGAAAATGAATCCAACAACAACAGGAGTAATCAATGCAATAGCTCCTGGAGCAATCATTTCACGAATAGAGGCTTCAGTAGAAATAGCCACACACTTCTCATATTCAGGTTTAGAATCGGGAGTTTCTTTTGAGTTTTTGTATTCCATGATGCCTGGAATCTCGCGGAACTGGCGACGAACTTCGTTAACCATATCCATGGCTGCGCGTCCAACCGCTGCAATACACAACGAAGAGAAGATAAATGGAATCATTCCACCTACAAACAATCCTGCTAATACCGGAGCTTTGTAAATGTCAATCGCATCAATTCCTGCTATTCCAACGAATGCTGCGAACAAAGCCAATGAAGTCAATGCCGCAGATGCAATAGCGAATCCTTTTCCGGTTGCAGCAGTTGTGTTACCAACAGCATCTAAGTTATCAGTACGGTGACGAACTTCTTCTGGAAGTTGACTCATTTCAGCAATACCACCCGCGTTATCAGCGATTGGTCCGAAGGCATCAATAGCCAATTGCATAGCCGTTGTAGCCATCATACCTGCAGCTGCAATAGCCACACCATACAAACCAGCAAACTCATAAGAACCATAAATACCAGCGGCCAATACTAAGATTGGAAGAACAGTAGATTCCATACCAACCGACAAACCACCAATAATGTTGGTCGCGTGTCCAGTTGCAGATTGCTTAATGATAGACAATACAGGACGTTTGCCCATTGCAGTGTAGTACTCAGTAATGATGCTCATTAAAGCTCCAACAACCAAACCTACCATGATTGCCCAAAACACACCCATTTTCGTTACCACAACTCCACGAGCAGAATCTGTCCATGTCATAGTCTCTGGCAACATCCAATTAACGATAAAGAATGAAGCAGCAGCTGTAAGAATAATGCTGGACCAGTTACCTAAGTTCAGTGCGTTTTGTACGTTACCCATTTCGTCTTTTACACGAACGAATAGCATACCTATGATTGAGAAAACAATTCCTAATCCAGCAATCAACATCGGCAATAAGATTGGAGCAATTCCACCGAAATCATCTTTCGAAATCAACTCTCTTCCCAATACCATAGTTGCTAAGATGGTTGCAACATAAGAACCGAACAAGTCAGCTCCCATACCCGCAACGTCACCTACGTTGTCACCTACGTTATCTGCAATTGTTGCTGGGTTACGAACGTCGTCTTCAGGAATTCCTGCTTCTACCTTTCCTACCAAGTCAGCTCCAACGTCAGCGGCTTTGGTATAAATACCACCACCAACACGCGCAAACAATGCAATAGATTCAGCACCCAATGAGAATCCCGCAAGAACCTCCAATGCTTTTTCCATTTCCACCCCGTTTACACTTGCACCTACAGACTTAACGTAGATGGTATATAACAAAATGAACAATGAACCCAAACCTATTACAGCCAAACCAGCAACACCAAGACCCATTACAGATCCACCCGTGAAACTAACTTTCAACGCCTGTGATAAACTTGTGCGTGCAGCTTGTGTCGTACGAACGTTCGCTTTAGTAGCGATGTTCATTCCAATATATCCTGCTAATGCAGAAAGCACAGCTCCAAAAATGAATGAAATTGCAATTACTGGAGAAGAAGTCTCAACAAGGGTTCCTGACCACGCCAACAGCGCACCTGCAATAACTACGAAGTAAGCCAACACTTTCCACTCTGCTTTCAAGAATGCCATAGCACCCTTCGCAATGTAACCTGCAAGCTCTTGCATGTTTTCATCTCCAGCATCTTGCTTCGTTACCCAAGCTGACTTAATAGCCATGAACAAAATTCCAAGCAGACCTAACGCTGGAATTGAATAGAGCACAATATCGCCCCATTGTAAGTTTCCCATAATTTATTTTTTACTGTTAAACGGGTGCAAAAATAGGTGTTTTTGTCTTTAGAGCAAAAACTAATTTTGCCCCTACTTCATCCTAATTTCTTGCGACTGCAAAAGAAGTTTTCGAGTATCGTCAGCAAATGTTGAAATTTTCGATTTTTCATCTGCATTCAAATTGTATTTCTCTGGATGATTTTCCCAATCCGAAACAGGAACAGAATAATACCCACGTGGACTTCCACCCAACCTGCACCAAAAAGGAATGTATCCCCACGAATTCCAACTAACGACGTTATTCTTGACTTTTATATGAAGAACTACTCCGATACCACCATCTTTATAGCGCTCTCGTTGATTGCTTATAAAATTTCCTAGGCTGTATGCTACCGGAACATTTTTATTCGGGTTATTCTTCGGATGAAGAATTTCCATGGGTTCAACCACATGCGGATGCATGCCAATAATCGCATCTGCTCCAGCGTCTGCTAGCCAATGAGCTATTTTATCTTGCTCTGAATTCTGCTTTCTTTGGTATTCAGATCCCCAATGAATATTCATAACAATAAATTGAGCTCCCCTTTCTTTTGCTGTTTTCAAGTCCCTTCTAATTTCAGCCGTATCGATCATATTCACCACGTTGGGATGTTGAACCACCAATCCGTTTGTACCGTAGGTGCAATTCAACAAGGCAATCTTCACTCCTTTCACTTCTTGAATGAGTGGGTAGTTCTTTTCACGAGTTAGCGTATCTACAAAAGTACCCGTGTGAATGATTTTCATTGAATCCAATACCGCAATCGTGCGCTCTATTCCTTTCTTCCCGCGATCTTGCGAGTGGTTATTTGCTGTAACAAAAATGTTAAATCCAGCATCTTGTATTCCTTTAGCATAAGCATCTGGAGAAGAAAATTGTGGGTATCCGGAAAAGGGTTTACCTGCTAATGTTACTTCTAAATTAGCACAAGCATAATCATACGAATGAACGTTTTCTTGAATGTATTGAAACCAATGCGCGTATTCATATCCGCCCTTTTCGCTGTTGTATGCTGCATTAATCATGGGTTCGTGCCCCATCATATCTCCAACAAAAAAAAGAGTGATGTCTTTTGATGTTGTGTCTTCCGTTACATATACAGATTTTGTATGCTCTGCTTCAACATGTTTTTCCCCAAAAGAATATATCCCGTAAAAAAAAGACAATAAAAGAAACAATGAAATTCCGCCGGTTTTAAGCATATGATGAGTTGTTTTCATTTAACAAATATAACAAATGAAGATTATCTTCGCTCACCCATGAATCATAGCAGCCAACTCGCAACACAAGCACAGAGTGCTATTCGCTATAGCCTTGTAGTGAATTTCATTTTATCTGTAGTGAAATTCGCTGCGGGTATCTTCGGAAATAGCTTCGCATTAATTGCAGATGCTGCAGAAAGTTGGGTCGATTTCGCTTCTTCTTTCTTGGTTTGGCTTGGATTAAGGACTGCTGCGCTTCCTCCTGATAAAAATCATCCGTACGGACACGGAAAGGCCGAACCCCTCTCTGCTATGTTCGTTGCGGTGCTCATGTTCAGCGTTGCGTGCTTCATCGTTTACGAGGCCATTCAGCATATTATGACTCCTCATGAATCTCCGCATTCATGGACCATAATCGTTCTGGTGCTCGTTCTAATAACCAAAGAAATTTTGTACCGCTTCATGAAAATGAACGCGACTAAATTTAAGAGCAATGCACTTGCTGCAGAAGCTTCCCATCAACGAACCGACTCCATAACTTCATTGGCTGCTCTTGCTGGAATTGTTGTTTCATTGGTAGCCGGAGAAGGCTATGCGGCAGCAGACGATTGGGCTTCTCTTCTAGCGGCATACTTCATTTTACAACAGTCGTTTAAAGTTGGGAAAACAGCCATCTCTGAATTAATGGACGAAGCGCAGCCGGAAGAAATTGTAAATGAAATTCGAAATACGGCAATGCATGTTGAAGGTGTCATTAAAATAAATGCTTGTTTCGTGAGGAAAATGGGATTCGAATGGTTCGTAGACATTCACATTGGTCTAGACGGAAACCAAAGTGTTTATGAAGGGCACGCCGTTGCCCACGCAGTGGTAGATAAAATCAAAGAAAAATTTCCGCAAGTGTATGATGTCCTAACGCACATAGAACCTCACGAAGACAGCGATCCAATCAGCTGATCAGTTGAAACTGCCTGTTGATCACCGGTAACCATGTTGCGCAATTGCCACATGCCCGATTTAACCTCATCTTCACCCACAACTACAACAAAAGGAATTTTGTTGTCGTCGGCATATTTGAATTGCTTCTTCAACTTCGCATCATCGGGGTACATTTCACAGGAGATACCCGCATTGCGAATTTGCTTCAGCAATTGAAATGCAGATGAGGTGGTTTCACCGCCGAACTGAACCAACAAGACTTGCGTACCTGAAGTAGCAGACTCTGGGAAAAGATTCAATTCCGAAAGCACTTCGAAAATACGATCGGCTCCAAATGAAATTCCAACGCCTGAAACACCCTTCCATCCAAAGTTTCCCGTTAAATCATCGTATCGTCCGCCACCGCATATACTTCCCATTTGAATGCCTTTCGCTTTCACTTCGAATATGGCTCCAGTGTAATAATTCAATCCACGTGCTAACGAAACATCGAAAACGAGTTCTCCCTTATTCAATCCCGCCTTCTCCACTTCATTCCACACAAAGGTCATTTCTTCAATTCCCTTTAAACCTGTTTCAGAATTTCCTAAAACTGATTTCAAGAAATTCATTTTTTCATTGAAGTCTGAAAGTCCGTTCAACGATTTAAATATTTGAAAGGTCTCATCGGGAATTCCCATTTCATTCAATTCCTTCTGAACAGCTTCCTCTCCTATCTTGTCCCACTTGTCAAGAACAACAGTCAACCCCATAAACTTATCGGCCGCTCCCGTTGCTTCAGCAATTCCCGCTAGAATCTTCCGGTTGTTAATCACAATTGAGAATCCAGGTAAATTCAAATTTGAAAGAACTTCGTCGAAGAGCTGAACCAATTCCACTTCCACCCATAAACTGTCTGTTCCTACAACATCTGCATCGCACTGATAGAACTCTCTGAATCGTCCGCGTTGTGGGCGGTCTGCGCGCCACACCGGTTGAATCTGATAGCGACGAAAAGGAAGAACAACTGTATTTCTGTTCATGGCAACGAAGCGCGCGAATGGAACGGTTAAGTCGTAACGAAGCGCGCGATCACAGATTTCAAACGAAAGCTTTCGCGAGTCTGAAAGTTTTTCTGGAGCGACATCTTTCAAGAAGTCGCCGTTGTTAAGGATTTTGAAAATAAGCTGATCTCCCTCCTCTCCGTATTTCCCGGTTAAGGTGGAAAGGTTTTCCATGGAAGGTGTTTCCAATGGTTGGAATCCGTACTTCTCAAATGCAGTGCGTATTACGCCAAACAAATAGTTTCGTTTGCGCATAACATCTGGCGCAAAATCACGTGTTCCTTTCGGTATTCCAATGGGTGTGCTCATAATTCAGATTGCAAAGTAAAGACTTGAAGGCCGTTGGGCAATAATTTTCTTTAATAAGAGTTCGGATTGTCGAAATACAACTGACTATCTTTGTTGCAATGAAAGGAAAACTTTTGCTGGTAATAATTACTGTGCTGGTTCTCGGACTTTGTTCCGCGAAAGCACAACTTCCTCCTAAGGTAGTCCAAGTTTCCGGCGTCGTACTTATCAGCGATTCACTTTTTCCTGCGGGATATGTAGCCATTTACCGCGCTAAAGACCGAAGAGGTACTTATTCTGGTCGGGACGGTTATTTCACTTTGCCTGTTATGGTTGGCGACACGCTTTTCTTTTCTTGTACCGGATTAAAAGATTCCTATTTCGTTATTCCATCAGATTCCAAAGAGAGTCAATTGTCTATGGTTCAGGTCATGAATATGGAAAGCTATATGCTCCCAACTGCATATATTCTTCCCTATCCTTCAAAAAATAGATTGAGAGCCGAAATACTTTCACTCGACTTGCCTGGTGATGAATACGTTTCGTTCCACCGTGAGGGAAATGATATTGTGAATTACGATGGAATGGTAGATTTCAGCGCACAGTCATATCGTTCGGCCTCTTCACAAATTCAAAATAGATATACCAACGGATTTTATTCGGGCGGAAATTTATTGAGCAAAGACGCCTGGGGTAACTTTATGCGTTCGTTGAAAAGTGGTGAATTAGACTCGCAACAGTAAGAAGCATGCGGAAAGTTATTTTCTTTTTATTTCTTTCAATCGCCTCTTCAATCTCATTTGGGCAATCTGCAACTTTAAAAGGAACCATCAAAAACAGCAGCGGCGAATCTGTGCCTGGGGTTATTATTACCTGTAAAGAATTTCCGACAGTAGGAACTTCTTCCGATAACCGAGGAAATTTCTCTTTGGTTTTGAAATCTGAAACTACCTTAACGATTCTATTTAAAGGACTTGGTGACGAGCCTGTTCAAAATGTATTCTACCTCAACAATGGAGATGTAAAAGAAGTTGAAGTGTTATTAGATAACTCACTTACAACCACAACCTTTGAGATTTTCGATAAAGGAAAGCGCGAAGGTGGATTTCGCGAAATTGAATTGAAACTTCCAACGAAACTTCCCGTCATGAATCAAGGTATTGAAGGATACCTCATTCAAGCCGCGGTGAATATGCCTTCGGAATTGAGCTCGAGCTACAGTGTGCGCGGCGGAAGTTTCGACGAGAATTTGATTTATGTAAACGACATTCAGGTGTATCGTCCGTTTTTAGTTCGAAGTGGACAGCAAGAAGGAATGAGTTTTCCGAATCCGGATATGGTGAGCTCTATAAACTTCTCTGCCGGTGGATTCCAAGCGAAGTATGGCGACAAAATGTCCTCTGTATTGGATATCCAATATGCACGCCCAGATAGTTTAGGAGGAAGTTTTCAAGCCGGCCTGCTAGGGACGCAACTGCAATTGGGCGGATGCAACAAGAAGGGAACCTTCACACACAATACTGGATTTCGATATAAAAATTATTCGTACGTTTTGAATTCATTGGATGTCTCTGGTGATTACAAACCGCGTTTCAATGACTTTCAAACCTATTTAACCTATCGTCCGAAAACGAAATACGGCCCTTGGGAATTTAGTTTTTTAGGAAACTATTCCAGTAACCGCTACAACTTCATTCCGCAAACGAGACAAACCGATGTGGGAAGTATTAACGAAGCTTTGCGTTTGACGGTTTATTTTGAAGGGCAAGAAATTTCCAAGTATGACACTTTTTTCGGTGCGTTTTCCACACGATACAATCCGAATGAGCATTCGCAATTAAGACTTACTTTCAGCGCGTTCAATACAGATGAAAGCGAGAAATTCGATGTGCTTGGAGCTTACCGTTTAGATGAATTAGATCGAGACTTAGGGTCAGATAAATTTGGAAGCGTGCTCACAAATCGCGGTGTTGGCGCGTTTCTCGAGCACGCCAGAAATAATTTGAACGCACAAGTGTATCAAGTCTCTCACAAAGGATTTGTAGATTATGTTAAGCAACACCACCTCCTGGAATGGGGAATGGACGCGAATATTGAGCACATTAATGATGTGTTGAGCGAGTGGACATTGATTGATTCTTCCGGCTATGCCACTCAGCACCCAAGAGATTCTATAGCTTATACCAATCCGAATGCGCAAGGGAATCAGTTCATTCCAATTCAAGATCGCGTCAAAGCGAATAATCAGATTACCAGCAATCGCGTAAATGCATTCGTGCAAGACACTTGGAGACATACGATGGACAATGGAGCAACGCTTACTGCAACGGCTGGTGTCCGCGCTAACCATTGGACATTTAATGATCAGACATTAATTAGTCCACGTATCAATGTCGCTTACAACCCGACTTGGGTAAAGAAACGAATGAATGAAGGTGGAAAGTTAGACTCATTAAGAAAAGACATCATCCTACGCGCTGCAGCAGGCTACTATTATCAACCACCCTTCTACCGTGAAATGCGTGGATTCGACGGACAGGTTAATCCGAATATTCGCGCACAAAAGAGCATTCATTATGTCCTTGGCGCCGACTATGTTTTCAATTCATGGGGAAGACCTTTCAAGTTAGTCACGGAACTTTACTTCAAGAAAATGGACAACATTATTCCATATGAATTGGAAAATGTTCGTCAGCGTTACTTCGCAGTGAATAGTGCAAAAGGTTATGCCTATGGAACCGATGTTATGATTAACGGAGAGTTCATTCAAGGCGTGCAGTCATGGTTCCGAATGTCTTACTTGAAAACCATGGAAGACATTAACAACGACTCTTTCAACATTTATTTGAACAGCGACGGCGATACCATTTACAACGGTTACACTTTGAACAATGTCGCTGTAGATTCCATTACGCAGTATCCCGGATACGTTCCTCGTCCTACCGATCAACGTGTGAGTGTCTCCCTTCTCTTCCTAGATGAAATGCCGAATCACGAAGAATATAAGGTTATGTTGAATTTTTACTTCGCCACAGGATTGCCATACGGAATTCCTGATCAGCAGCGATACAACGACATCTTCCGCACACGTGCTTATTTGCGTGCAGACCTTGGCTTATCGCGTGACATGTTCGTGAAGCGCAAGAATAAGTTTTTCGATTCTGGAAACATTGCAATTGAAATCTTCAACCTCATGGGCGTGAACAACATCATTAATCACCAATGGATTGAAGATGTAAACGGCAGACAATATGGTATTCCAACTTATTTGACTGGAAGGAGAATTAATCTGAGGATGACGCTTTCTTTCTAGAAAG
>Ga0208483_1000341_pt1 | contig 10084 bp, 4 predicted proteins | sample LakMenE01Jun11ns_FD_150659 | JGI IMG/M metagenome (GOLD analysis project Ga0208483, IMG submission 150659) | Freshwater microbial communities from Lake Mendota, WI - 01JUN2011 deep hole epilimnion ns (SPAdes) | ecosystem: Environmental > Aquatic > Freshwater > Lake > Epilimnion/Euphotic zone ... | reverse complement strand
CGAGAATCCAGGTGAAGGGTCTAAAATACAATTAATAGGTTATAATTTGGTTAGAATAAGTAGATCTACCCTAGGAAAAATAGGCACGGCACACCTGTCCAAGGGAAACTCAGACTCGCAATGGACGAGCCAGAGGGGCCTCAGCACATGCTGGGTTACGGCATACGCGAGGCCGGCGAGCGCCCCGGCCTCCCAGCACCGCCGCTCCCAGGCAACTCCCTGGAGGCTGGCCTCCAGATGGGCCTCATGAGCCTGACAGGCAGAGTACTGCTCTTGCAGCTCAACAAGCTGCCGAGCAATCTCCTAAACCAAAATAAGGCACACACTCAGACCCATAAGACTACGAAGCAAACTAATAAAAGTAGAAATAATAATGATACTAAATTAATCAAAAATAAAGCAATATACACGCCTCGCAAGGGCCTGAGGGACTGTCGAGGTGATACAGCCCCGAGGTGGTCGGCAAAGACGACATGATACACAGCGAAGGAAATAATATCTGCAAACATAAAACCATGCTGTTAATTTAACAATCTTTGTGCAGGATTAATGCGGAATAAAGTAAAGACGGAAGCACAAGCACAAGCACAAGCCAACCGCAAAATTACACAAGGGCAAAGGTAAACAATTTTTGTAACAGTGTGCAAGAAACGAATAAATAGAAGTGCGAATAAGAAAAATTGTTGCTTACCCGAGAGCTGGGGAGTGACTGGCAAGGGTGAAAGGAAACTTTGGCGGATTTTTGCTCTTATTCAAGCTTTCGTGGATTTTCTGGCTAAAATCTTGCGGGATTTGTTCAAAAGGACATAAGGATTTTCTCTCTTACAGAATTAATAGCCGTAAGGGTAATTTAAAGGCGGCAAGTGCTTGGCTGTCTCCCAAACAAACTGCCATTAAAGGGTCAACATCAGAAGATTCTTAGTAGCTTAAAAACAGACGGCAATTGCTTTCTCGTTCCGGTATAACAAGCGGCGGCAATGTCAAATCTTTTCTTTACAATTCTTCCTCGGCAATAGGAGGAAACCTTTCTTGGGACTGCGCATGCGCATTAGTAAAACTCAGAAAAGGGGTTGACTCTTGGGAACCAGGAACCCTCCGGTAGGCACTCCAGGAACAGCTAACCTAAAAGAGATTGCAACAGTAAATACCCAGCCACAACTCACGTGGATTTAGACTTACCAGGGGTACTGGCCGTGTGGAAGTATCCCGGAAGCTGCTGCTGCAACCAGGCAGGCGTGAGGCGTCCTCATCAGTGTTGGAAGTAGAAGTTGGTGCAGCTTCAAGGCAATTGTTGTTGTACAGCATCCAGACCGCCAAACCCACTCCAGACAAAGCAGCTGAAATTAAATAATTTTATTTTAACAGTTGGCGAGAAGGTACGTGGTTAGCGGGTGTAGGTGGCCAAAGGGGGCCAGTATTTGAGGCCACAGTACCAGTGGCAGTACAACCCGTGCTCAGGGCCCACAGGTAAAGACTCTTTACCTAGAGGGAATATTCCGACTTGAGACGGCACAGGACTAATGCTAGGGGGCTATAGACGTCCGGCGGAGGATTGGAGCCTGTACAAAAACTAGGAGTGTAAAAGTAGGGGCCCGCCACAAAAACTACACATAACTGGCTACCACAATACCTAAGTCTCGGACTGAAAACTCACCTGCAGCGGTCAGAACGGCAGCGGTAGTCTGGACTACCGATAGCACGGGGGGATAGTCATCCGCAGGCTGGGCAGCCGCATCGGCTTCATAGGCTGACATCTTGGGTAAGGACGAGTCGGCAGCAGGTTTAGGGTTAAACACTGTTCCCATCTCTGGCGCTGTTCCAGTAAAGCTTGGTAGAGCTGGAGGCAGGGTAAATCTTGCAGCCGGCAGGACTGAAATTTTCTTGCGAGGGGCTGTCCTGTTTCCAAGAGGTAGCCGAGTGGACCTCCAAAGGCGGGTAGTCTTGCGAGTTGGAGGTAGCCACGGAGTAGTTGTTTCATAAGGAGCGCGCGCAGTCGAATCAAGAGAGGGCAAAGTCAAAAGAAAGAACGAACCAGTGGTGGAGAAGGTTGCAATCGTCGTCTGTGGAATAACGGTTTTGGTGGCTGCAGTAGAAGAAGAGCTGTTTTTGACTACGGGCTCTGGATCGGCAGCCGGCAAAACCTCACTAAATATTGGCAAGGCAAGCCGACGAGTTGACTGAATTGCTGTGGCCGGGAGACAACAAAAGCACAAGGTGACAATAGAAAAACACCAATTCACCATCTCAGCACAATTATTGTAGGGGCTGAGCTGGGAATCTTCCCATACTGAGTGCAGTACTCTAAAAAGGGGGAGTTTCGTGTTGCAGATCCGGCAAGTGCAAAGTCAGATACGCAGGAAGTGCATTAAATTTATTCATACCAAAACACTCAGAAGTGCTGCACTGTTACAAATTTGTGCCTGCTCACAACACAAAAACACACCACACACACACAGCATGGAGCAGCCAAAGAGAAAAGTTGCAAGGTACAATCCAGAGGAGATATTCTATAGCGACTCTGAAGATGAACAAGGTCTACAAGCCACAATAGAAGCTAGTGGCCAGGTGAAGACAGTCTTCAGGCTAGGGCATGCAGTTGGCACGCAGGAACTGGCAGAACAGATCAGCAAAGCTGAGGAAAAGCCAGATGACATGTCCAGAGCAGCATACAAGATGGCAGATGAAATCTCCAAGGACATAGCCACAGCAAGGAACAACGGAAAATATGCACAGAGATACACAGAACAGGTGATGGACACACTGGAGCTGATCCGAGCGGTCAACCACAGGCTAATCAAAAGAGTCCTGGATATGGAAAGGCAAGCCAAAAACCAAGAGGTAAGGGCAAAGAGTATGTTAGAAAGGATCAAGATCCAGGAAGACATCATAAGGAGGTTAGCCATGAAGGTAAAGGACAGCGAAACTCGGCAGAGCAGCTCATAAGGTGACTGCATGTCTCAACATATGTACAGGATAATTAAATATGTGCAAAATTTATAATAATACTGTAAAAGGTCTTATTGCAGGGATAACAGCCAGGCACTGGATCTTACAAAGCAGATATAATTATTTGCGAAACATAAGAACAGTGAGACAAGAGATATGTGCTCTGAAGATAAGAATAAACTCCTAATTCAGGGATCCCTGCAGGCACTGATTTTACAAAGCAGAAGCTATCTGCGAAACATAAAATCAGCGAGACCCAGCTAACAAAACGAAGAAAACAGATGGCGGAGCCAACCATAAAAATATATTATTATTGTCATTAGTAGTACAACAATGATACATGAGTGAAAACTAGAGCACGTATCTAGGAAACATATGTGAAAGCCCGCAATCACAGATATTAACTTCACCCGGATGTTCCCATTTAAAACCGAGATGAGATAAACAATTGTGCCGCAAAAATGCTTTCGTAGTATAAACTTACAAGGTGTGTATAGGGGTCACGATAGACCAGAGATCGAAGAATTTACTCTACTTTCATGTGATCACCTACCCACTTGTGTGGGATTATGTAATAAGGAATAAGGAAAAAATTGAACAGTGTACAAGCACAATTTTTTCCCTTTTTTGCTGAAGAAAGGGGAGCGTGTGAGGGGCATCCCTCCCACGCACCTTCAGTGCGAATTCTAATTTTTAAACTAATAGAAAAGACGACGTGGACAATGTCCACTTCAATACTCTTTGGTTTCAATACTTATAACTCCGGTCCTGAGATGCATGGCAAAACACTTATATAAATGTACAGGAGCAGGCCTGGTATATTTTTGCTAATCATCTTTCCCAGAATTAGGCCATTAATCTAGGTGACTGGGAGGAGAGGATGAAAAGAACAAATTATTGCTTGGTCATGTTTCTCAGGCAGCGGAGCATGACACAAAGGCCTGGAACTGCAAAACATTACGCAATGCGCGTACTCTGCGCGTATACAGGGTGACACCTAATAATATGCCTGTTACAGGGTGCTATTGGAGAGCCAGAGAAATCCAGAGAAACTGGCACACCCTGTTGGTGGTTAGCAACAGAAACCACCCGAAGCTGCATTGTTGCATCATCTTATGACACTGCAATTATTGTTGCCATGCACCTCATGCATCGGAAGGAAAAGTATAAAAGCTTGGCCTTGACATTTTTGGACTAGAATCCCCCTGGCCTTGAAACCAAAAGCTAGCAATTAATTATAGTTGGGCTTTCTCTGAGTTGTGTATGTGCACTCGGAACTGCCAGACCGAACGGTCCTATAATTATTATTGCTTCTAACAAGGTTAGTAAATTTAACATCTAAAGGGTTAGTCATTTGAACATAGAGAGTAGGCCAGATTCTAGTCCAAAGAGTCATAGGTCCCCAGGCTATTTAAACTTGGAAATCCAAAAATAATAAACCTAAACTTGTACACCTAGTAAACAAGTACCTTAGCCTTAAAGGGACTGTGCCCCCTCTCTGTGGCACAGTTTTTTTTTATTTTTTATTTTTTCTTTTCCACTGTCAATAGACTGCAACCATTTGTAAGGTGTGCTGTCTCTTAACAGTGATTATAATCTTACTTGCCTTATATTTAATCATTTCATTGTATAAATACATTACTTGGATTTTGCATTATTTTAACTTGTCTTCTTTTCATTTAACTTCTCTTTTAAGCCTATAAATAAACAGGCACTTAACTCCTAATAGTCTTTCCTTGTCTTGAGAGACCAGAATAGATAGATAGAGAAAGCTATTAGGGATAGAGATCGATAGACTCGTATAGATAGATATACGCAGAGACAGATAGATAGAGAAGAGGCAAGGTTCGAATATTTAATATTGTGTATAGTTATAATCTTTGGACGCTGAAGGAGGAAAAGTATAGAATTAGTTTTGATCTAAGTTTTCTGTGGTAGGAACCGCCGATCCGATATTAAAGGGACAGTGGGACGAGATCCCAGGTGTTGTCTATCCGGCCATAGTTAACTTAGCCTGGCCATAGGGCGCAGCATTTTACACACAAGGAACCAACGAAGGCGCTAAGCGCAATACAGTGGGAGGAAGTCTGTGTTGGGTGTGGCACCTTGTGTATCAGGGCGGGTTCACTGAGAGGAAGTAGCTGGGAACCGAAGTCCGGATCCGCAAGTATCTAATACTAAGAGGCGGACCCGGTCCGGTCCCGCTGTAGTCTTCCACTTAGGGAACCAAGGCCGGATATACATTGCGGCACAGATAAGAGTAGACACTCAAGCCGCTTGCGTAGCAGAACTTAAAGGGACTGTTACACGAGTTTCCTCATACTCCTACTTAGGCTTGCTGTGAGACAAATCTGACAGTTAGGGTTAACAGCTCATACGAGCTGTAGCAAATACACTTGAAGGTTTGCCCGTCACATAAATTGGTGCATGCTATCCGGTCAAAAGAACAATAAAAGCTAATTTTTATCTTTACCCCCTTTAGTAAAGGGAAGGTGCCCATATTTCATTGGAAATATACGCACTTAACTGCAACCCCGTTAGAGTGGCAATCATTCTTATAAGCCACAAGTCACTGGGATCGAAATAGAAGCTCATTAACTCTCCAAACCAAGGGTATCATTACTGTGCAACTTTGTGTGAATAGAGCCCCTCTTTTCCTTGTTGCAAGTTCTCAGCCCCCCCCCTCTCTGACTGTGTTTTTAGACACGGCTGAGAAGTGCACTCAGACCCACCAGCATTTTGCATTACGCTAGACGCACCGCGCACTGGTAAAGAAAAGAAGTAGTCGAAAGGACAAGCACTGTTAAAAATTTTATCTTGCGCAGGGTAAATAAACAGTCTTGGTGACACTACTCTCCAAGTATTTTCAGTAGCATTTTAGCACACTTAAACATAAAAAATGAGCTCAGCTGGCAGTTCCAGACGGAGCAGCCTAGGAAATCTAATGGATGCGTTTAAATCAGGGAGAGATTCTCCATCAAAATTACGTAAGAGCACAATAGATTTAACCTCACCCTTAGAGCCAACAGTCATTATTAGAAATGAGGAACCTACCTCATCAAGATGGGTTGAGGACACGCATCCATCCACCTTGAATGCAGACACCTCAGCAAATCCCAGCCTGCATTATGAGTTTACAAAGAAGGATCCTATGGGAGAAATTTTATTAAACATCTATGAGGAGCTTACGCATTTAGCTAAGCGAACAAACAAAACTATGAATACGGACATAGACGACATTTGTGAAAAATTTCACAATCATAATATCTCCCAAGCTAGGAAAATACAGCATAAGATTCTGCAGACTACAGCAGACTGGGAGCAATCAAGGATAGAAAGAGAACTGAGCTCATGCGCACTAAATCAGAGAATTGAAGCACCTGAGAACTTTTCTAACACAGACAAGTGGAAAACCCCAAGAGATAGGGCGGACACACTAAAGTTGCTACCCTCTGGTGCACACAAATTTTCCGGAACACACAACGGTATGTCCATAGTGGAATACCTTTATAATTTGAACCAGGTTCAGGAACAGTGTAACCTGAGCCTGGATGAGTTTTACAAAGCAATGCTGGCCAGCACAACAGGTGTGCCATACACCTACTTAATGGGTGCTATTAAAAATGGAGAGAGCCCTACAAATATTTATCATAACCTGCTAATCAGGTATGATAAGAGGCTTCAACCGGAGGAAGCCCGTATTAAATTGTATGCATACACAATACCGAGAAACGCTAGCTTAGCGACCGCAGAGTCCTATATTTATGAGCTAGCAGAGCAAGCAGTAAGCTCGCTACCCGCGGGGGTAGCTAGAACGGTAGCACTAGATTACGAGGCAATTCAGGCATTATTTAGGGCATTGCCGCCTCAGAGTGCAACTTTGGCAAGAAATACATATAGCCAATTCTCTACAAAGGTAGGAGAAGGAATTTCATTTGCTGATCTTTCTAGGCTGCTAAATACGTACCGGTACACTATAGATTCAGATATTAAGCAGCATGGCTCAGGAGCAAAGCCATTTACTCAGAGAAAGTATTTTAACCGTCCTAAGAAGCCCATTGGTGGCATGAGAACGTACAGTACATACCAAGTACAGACTAGTACAGATTCAGGAAGGGCGGAAGCAAATGGACAGACCCCTGCCGCAGCTAATGCAGGTGGTCAGTGGAGGCCTCAGCCTAGATTTAGGCAGGCACAACCCAGTGGTGGACCAAATAGGTCACCTGTAACTGGAAGATTCCAGCCGTATTACAATAATAATAGGCAGGGAATGAATACTAGAGCTAGAACATTTAATACAAATGTTCAGAATAGACCAAATAGACCCAGTGGCGGGGTGAGAACATTAGGAAATAGGACGGGAAATATGCAGAATAACAGGCGAAAAATGGATAGAAAAGGAAATTTTCAGAAGCGGACAGGAGGGAATAGATTCGGTAACAAGCCCAGAGATTACTGCTCCCTCTGTGGCAAATATGACCATAAGGCAGTAGACGGCTGCCCATATATGGTAAATGACTCAGGAAGAAAAGTGCCGATCATGCCCTGTAAAGATACCTGTCCTGCCTGTCCTAGTTACATCCGTAACAGACTCAATCACCCCAGTTACATTTGCCCGTTTCGCAGTAACTATGGCCCTCTATGTAACAAATGACTAACCAAGGGGGGTTCTCATAAAGTAACCGAGTCCGGAGTCAAGGAGAGTACAGAGGGGAAACAGGAAGAAAAACTCGTGCCACTAGCCCAAACACTACAGGAATTGGCGGGATACCCTTATATCTCGGCCACTGCATATCAGGTTACAAAAGGCTTTAAAGGGACAGAGCCACCGGATTTGTCTACAGATAAAAAGGTTTTCATTCGCACCTACCTGAATAAATACAGGGTGGTAGGTTGTGTAGACTCCGGCTCCGATCTGTCCATCATGCACGAGTCCCTCTTCTCCAAAATTTTCTCCCCTCACCTCCTACAACAGAGTAACATCCCAGTTATAACAACCTTTAGCGACACCACTATTCCTGTACTGGGTATAATAAAATGTAACGTAAGAGTGCATGTTACTCACTCCGGGATATGGACTAATGTGTATGTTATCAAAGATATACCAAATCAAACGCCATGGCTTATAGGCAACGATTTTCTAAGAACGGGTTTAGGATCTCTATCGTATATAGATAAAGGAGAAGGCGCCGAGCCTCTCCTTGTTTTAAATAAACCTGAGAAAATAGACTGTACCATGTATTATGTGGCCCCTAGAGTACTAAATAAATGTAGAGCGTACTACAAGCTAGAACCAGGCGAAATAGCAGAGGTGGAGTTTAGGTTGCCCCCTGCAGCACAGGTTATAAGAAAGGATGAAATTCTAATTACTTCGGCAAAATGGGAATATGTATCTATAACACCATCGCGGGATACATTAGAGTATGTAAAATCGTTAGACTGTTTTGTGGCAACTGGCTGTGTAACCAACACAGGCCCACACAAAATGGAAGGTATTATAGAAGGAAAGTTCGAGCTGATTAATAAATACAAGACTATAGAAATAAATGCCGGCAACCGAATAGCCTTACTTTCAGCCTTAGAAGAATATCCTTTAGCCAGAGAAGTATTAGAAATAGGAAGTATAGAGCCATCCTGTATACCTGTGCCAGCCATAAACAAAGTAACTGCCACGTATAAAGAAGATATAGAGGTCTCAGATCTAGATTTGGCGGATACAATCATGGACAAAGAGCCGTCATATACAGGCCCAGCACCTACAGACCCAGCAGTTATAGAGCCACATGGTATAGATTTGCCTACAGTAATTTTTAAGGATGCCAAAGAAGCCATTGATCTCACTAAATATGATAGTCACCTTAGGCCATATATCGAACATATCTTTATAAAGAGATTCCCCCAAGCAGTATCATTGCATGCCTTAGACTCTGGAAATTTCTCTCTAACCCTGGGTTATACACAGCTAAGACTAAGGGAGGGAGAAACACTACCTAGAGCTAAGCGAATTTTTCATGTATCTCCATCAGACACAAGACACTTGACAGACATTTGTGACTTTCTGATAAAGTTTGGCTATATCAGAAAGGCACCTGTCTCCCCTACCGGACACCATTTATACGGAGTAAGCTCATACTTAATACCTAGAGCGAAACCCGGGTGTCTGGGAAGGTTAATTGTGGATTTTTCACCCATAAATTCTCTGTTAGAATCCCCGCCAAATGTCATCCCTGAGGTCACTGCAACTCTGCAGTTTTTGCAGGGAAAGGCTATGTTTACATCACTTGACCTCAGGTACGCCTTTTTAGGGTTAAAATTGGACGAAGCTAGTATACCACTTACTACCTTTCTTACTCCTACCTCCTCTTACCAATGGCTAAGTCTCCCTATTGGTTGTGCCTCCAGCCCGGCACATTTCGGGGACGTATGTAACAAAATATTACATTTTGAGCCAGAGAGAAATGAGAAAGGAGAGCCTATTTATGAATCGCCCAATGTAGTAAAATTAAGACCGGACCCTATAAAATATGTAACAAATTACGTAGATGATATTTTGGTTGCTACCCCGTTGCACAAAACCTACAAAGAGACTCTAGATTTTCATTTTAATGTACTAGAGCAAGTCACTGCACGTCTGGCGTTTCATGGAGCAAAACTAAATGTCATGAAGTGCGAATTTGCAAAAGGAAAAATACTCTTCTTGGGCTGGTATATTACCAACGACTACATAGTAGCCGACCCAAGAAGAGTACAAAAGATAAAGGAATTTCGGTTTCCCGAAAGTAAGAAAGCAATACGCGGATTTTTAGGATTAGTAAACTCGCTAAGGAGAGTTGTAAATATAGAAGTAATAAGACAAATGAATATTTTAACCCCACTGACAAGCTCAAAAACACCGTTTTGCCCCACTGAAGTGCACAGACGAGCTTTTGAAGAAGTTAAAGAAATGCTCGTGAGAGAGCCCCTTTTCTGTAACCTAATAGATGAGAAGGCAGAAAAGTTCCTATTTGTGGACGCAGCCTCCTCTACCGGAGTGCTGGGGAGTGTTTTGTTGCAAAAGATAAAGGGAAATACAGAGAAAATAGTCCCAGAACATCTTGACTTAGACAATGAAGTACATAGAATTATATATGATAAAAAC
>Ga0208483_1000339_pt1 | contig 10111 bp, 8 predicted proteins | sample LakMenE01Jun11ns_FD_150659 | JGI IMG/M metagenome (GOLD analysis project Ga0208483, IMG submission 150659) | Freshwater microbial communities from Lake Mendota, WI - 01JUN2011 deep hole epilimnion ns (SPAdes) | ecosystem: Environmental > Aquatic > Freshwater > Lake > Epilimnion/Euphotic zone ... | reverse complement strand
CGACCTCCTCTGGACTAAGACGGCCACGGTATTTCCGTGACAGGAGGGTTAAATTCCTTATTACCTAAGGAAAACCTTAAGCAATAAGAGGGCTAAGGGTAAGGCTTTCCGGCCTCAAATAGTAAATCGAGGAGCCTGCTCTGCGTATTTCGAGCCTGTAAAGCCCGTCTAGCCAGGACCGCCATCAGGTAGATCGTGCCGGCAATACGGACCAAAGTCAGAATGGCATAGGGGGTCGCGGCCAGGCCAAAGCGAGCATCAGTGACAGATGCGATGTGTTGCCAGATTGCAACATGGTAAATAGTTTCCGTTGCTTGCCATAGCCAGAATGCGTGTAGATCTTTTTTATTTGTTAATGCAATTACCGCTAATGGTGTTAACCACAGAACATATTGCGGTGAATACACCTTGCTAGCAACCATCACGGATGCCAAGACTATAAATGCAACTGAGGCAAGAGTCGGTGTGTATTTGAGTTCGAACAACATAATTGCAACTGAAGTTAGTGCAATGAGAAGCAATAGCACTGAAAGATAGTTCAGATTAGTTAATGAGATGCCTAGTTGTTGTAATGCTAACCAAAAGGATCCCCAATCTGGCCCGCGTTCTAAATTGAGTTTGTAAAAGCGCCACCAACCTGCCGGGGTAGTTAGAGCGAATGGCAAATTAATTGCAATCCATGTTGCAGCTACAACGCCAACATATTTTACTAACTCTTTGACCTTTTCATCTCGCCATAGAATAAATGCAATTGGAATCAATAAAAAGATTGGTAAAAACTTTGTTGAAATAGATACACCCATAATTAATGCGCTATATGCATACTTCTTTCGATCAAACCAATAGATCGCAAGCATCATCGATGCAATCGCCCATAGATCCCAGTTGATATACAACGATGCAATCACCGCCGGCGCAATCGGGACAAGGTATGCAAACTCAGGCCGTATTTTTCGGACCAATAAAACCGTTGCTATGAATAAGAGAATTAAAAAGAAGATGTTGACATTGAAATATGAAGCGGGGGAGTTAGCAACAAAACTAGTTGCATACATAACCATGGCTGTAATAACTGGATACTCGACGCTGTTCTCATCACTTGTAAATGGCCACTCATTGTTATCTAGTCCGCGACTTCCAAATAGTGCGGGCAGATCGCTATAACAAGCGTGAATATATTGATCTGGCGTTGCCCAGCCAGTGTTTTCGCAATGGGAAAACTTTGCAAAGGAAAGCAGTGATGCAAATATGGCAAGAACTACAAGCGTTCTAACTTTCGCTAGCTTCATTTCCTTCATTAAGGCTTAGGTGTTTGCTTTCCGCCTGATGTCATAACAACAGGCTCAAGTCCACCAATGTTTGAAGGTGCCGGGAAGTCCATAATCGGTTCGCCCTTTAGTGCACCCTTCATGAACTGTGTCCAAATACGTGCAGGCAGAGATCCACCAGTTAGTGATGTTATTCCACCAATGCCATTGAGCGACTGAGTTGCGTTATCTCTGAAAAAGGCAACCGATGCTGCAATTTGTGGTGTGTAGGCACTAAACCACGCTGACGCATTTGATTGTGATGTTCCGGTTTTACCGGCAGCTGGTCGACCTAGCGCAAGTGCAGCTGCTCCAGTTCCACCAGTAATTGTTCCCTTTAGCGCGTACGTTAAATCTGCCATTACCTCTTTGCTAAATACTTCTTGAGTTTGTGGGGTTGCTTCGTACAGCACGCCTTTATTTGAACCTAATACTTGAGTTACTAAGAATGGCTTTGACTTAATTCCTTGTGCGGCAAATGTTGCGTATGTGTTGGCAACATCGATGACATGGGGACTTGATGTTCCAAGAACAATCGATGGTGTTGGCATCATCGCAACACTGTCAGGGATTCCTGCACGGCGAGCAACATCTACAACATTTGTTGGGCCAACCTTGATTCCGAGTGGAACAAAGATTGTGTTAATTGAATGTCTGGTTGCATTCATTAGATCGGTTTGACCCCAACCTTCATTGCCATAGTTGAAAACCTCATATGGTTTTCCAGCATCATCAAATGTTTGTGGTGAATCACCATTCCACATTGATGTCAGCGGAATTCCTTGTTCTAAGGCTGAAACAATTGCAAACGGCTTAAAGGTAGATCCTGCTTGAGCAATTGATTGGGTTGCATCATTTAATTGACGTTCTAAATAATCACGACCGCCGTACATTGCAAGAACTTCACCGGTTCCGGGGCGGATGGCAACTAATCCGATACGAAGATCTGCAGGTGCTTTGGAAGGGTAAAACTTATTGACAGCATCAACTGCGGATTGTTGCGCTTTTTGATTAAGGGTTGTTTTAATGACAAGGCCACCAACAAGTAGTTGATCCTGACTAAAACCTAGTTTTGCTAACTCTTTTTGTACCGCTTCAATGATGTGACCCTTTGGTCCACTGAGTTGTCCAGATGTTGCGCGCGGTGCGACTCTTGGTAACTTCATTGTGGCGGCATCTTTTTCGGTAAGCCACCCGGCTTCAATCATGTTGTTCTTTACATACTCAAAACGATTAGCTAAACGTTCAGCGTTACCTTCTTTAAAGACTGGGTCATACAGACCTGGCGAGCGCAAGATAGATGCGATTACCGCTGCTTGTGAATTTGTTAACTGATCAACATTGCGATTGAAATATTGCTGCGAGGCGGTCATAACACCGTAAGAACCTCGACCGAAATAAATAGTATTTAGATAACTTTCAAAAATCTGATCTTTAGAGAGTTGGTTTTCTAATTTAATAGCAATAACAAGTTCTTTTATTTTTCGCTGAATTGTACGGCTAGGTGTCAAGAAGGCGGTCTTTGCATATTGCTGTGTGATTGTTGAACCACCTTGCAATGCTCCACCTCTTAAATTATTAACAACTGCGCGCAAAATGCCTGTTACTGAAAATGCTTTGTTTGAGTAAAAACCACGATCTTCGGCCGCTAAAACTGCGTATCGAACATTGAGTGGAATTTTTGCAAGAGGAACAATCTGTCGGTTTTGGGTTCCGACGCGGCCAATCTCTTCGCCGTTTGAGTACTGAATAATTGTTGATTGACTATTTACATATGCGTTGGCATCAGGGATATCAACGGTGAAATAGGCAAGCGCGAACAGCACAGATCCGGCAACAAAACCAAAGCCGCCTAGAAAGACTGCTGCTCTAATCAGTAATTTACGGGCCATTTGCTAATGCTATCCCTTGGCGTAATCCTCATCCTCCAAGGTGCGAACCTTGCGCGGGGCTTTTCGTTCAACGCCATCACCTAATACGTATGAGGCACACAGGTGATTCCATGAACAGTTCTTACAGACTTCAACGATGTACACAGTGAACTCACCAAATTCGCGTTCCATCGCGATTAACTCTCTTGGGGTCTTAATGCGACCTGAGTATTGACCTAGTTGCTCGCCAAAGGTGTACCGCAATTCAACCAGCTCTTCCTTTTTACATACTGGGCAGTTGCGTGCAACTTTGTCGCCATGCCATTTGGCAGCGCGCATCAAATATGGGTCGGCATCGCAGGCATCAACGACACCACGAAAGAGCGCCATCAAAGTGGCGCGCTTATCGAGTGAATAATCGATGAACCCTCGTTGCGATTTCATTAGGGGGAAGAATAATCCCATTTTCATGGTTACGCTCTTTCTTATGAGCTTTACTGGGTTGCTGCGCCACCCTCGACTTTCTCGACTGCTTGCTGTTCGTTGGACGGGCCAAGCAACTGATGGTGTTTTTCAAAGCGCGCTTGCTTCTTTTGTTTTATTCTCCCCAGAACGACAAGCTGATGCGTTAAGTGCGGCAATTGGATTTGCAGTTGTGTTACTGCCGTATTCAATTGTTGGTCCCTTTGTTGGAACAATTCTGGATCGAGTATCGCGTCAACGCGCACTCTTATATTCAAACCTTGCGCGCAGTACTAATTTACTGTTGGTTGCATTGCTTGTGTTTAGCGGAACAACGGGTGTTCCTTTAACAATTGTTGTCTTGGTTGCTTTTGGTATCAACCGATTAATTCTTGCGGCGCTTTCTGCTGGTCTTCCTTTGTTGATTGAAACAAAGTCGTTAATAACCGCAAATGCAATTGCTGTAACCGGTGGATCAGTGCTTGTTGTTGTTGGTGGTGGAATTGGTGTTGGTGTTCGCGCCTTGGTTGATGGAGCAGCTATTGCAGATCATGCTGATGCATTGCTAATTACCCTTGCTGCTCTTGGTTATTTCACAGCAGCTTTGCTTACAACCCGACTATTAAAGTTTGAAATTGGTCCTGGTACCCACGAACGTCAGACAGCCTCCTTTTCACAAGGTTTTACTGAAATGCGTGAGGGGTTGGCATTTTTACGAACACATATCGATGCAGCACGTGGAATTATTGCAACCGCTGTTCACCGTGGTGGCTTAACCGCACTTACTTTGACGGCATTGTTATTAGAGCGAAATACATTTAATGATCCAACTCAACCTGAAAAAGGTTTAGCTGGTTTCGGAATTGCACTTACGATTGCTGGGGCTGGTGTATTTCTGGGCGCATTTTTGGCTCCGTATGGAGTTGGCAAAGTAGGAAGACATCGTTGGATCAAATTTGCAATGTTTGCAAGTGCGGCTTCACCTTTGATATTGGCAGCTTCACAAACTTCCATTGCACTTTCTGTGACAGCATTTTTAACTGCTTTTTTTGGGCAGAATGTTAAAGTTACAAACGATGCTTTGGTGCAGTCAAAAATTGATGATTACTACCGAGGTCGCGTATTTGCTGTCTATGACGTTGTTGTAAACGCAGCGATTGTTAGTGGTGGATTAATTGCTGCACTTATGTTGCCGCCTTCAGGGGTTTCAGCGCTTGTTCCCTTGTGTGTTGCAGTTGCGTATTTGTTAGTTGCGCTAATTGTGTTGCGACCAAGTAGATTCAAAGCTATCTACTAGCCCACCATTCAAGAAGTGCTGTAGTTGCCGCTTCCTCGCCAATAGGACCCTGTTCTAGCCTGAGTTCTAATAAGAAATCCATGGCTTGCCCAACTTCGCGTGAAGGTTTCAGATTAAGCAACTGCATGACTTGCGCACCATCTAAATCGGGGCGAATTTTTAACAACTCTTCTTGCTCCATCAAAACTTCGATGCGAGCTTCTAAAGAATCATAGGTGGCAGCAAGTCGCGCCGCTTTTGTTTTATTGCGAGTGGTGCAATCAGCGCGGGTTAAAACATGTAAATGTGTGATGAATTCGCCAGCATCACGAACATAACGGCGGACGGCAGAGTCAGTCCACTCGCCTTCACCATACCCATGAAAACGAAGGTGCAGCGTTGTTAATAGCTCCACCGCAGCAACGGTGTCATTATCAAAGCGCAACGCCTCTAATCGCTTTTTCGCAAGACGCCCACCGACAACCTCGTGGTGATGGAATGAAACTCCGCCACCTTCAATAAATGCACGGGTCTTTGGTTTTCCGATGTCATGTAGCAAAGCTGCAAGTCGAATAACAAGGTTTGGCCCACCTAAACGGTCTTCATGTTCGATCGCTTGTTCCAACACTGTAATTGAGTGTTCATATACATCTTTATGATGATGGTGTTCATCGACCTCAAGACGCAACTTTGGAATTTCTGGCAGTACTAAATCTGCAAGCCCGGTATCAACTAAAATTGTTATGCCTGTACGAGGGTTGGGCGACATCAACATCTTTGTAAATTCATCACGAATGCGTTCTGCAGAAATTATGCTGATCCGATGCGCTAAGTCTTTCATTGAAACAATAACTTCGGGTGCAATTTCAAATCCTAATTGCGATGCAAAACGTGCAGCACGCATCATTCGCAATGGATCGTCATTAAAGGAATCACCAGGTTTGCCTGGTGTTCGCAAAACCTTTGCAGCTAAATCTTGTAACCCATTAAATGGATCTATAAAAAGTGGGATATCGCCGGTTAGTTCTAGTGCCATTGAATTAACAGTGAAATCGCGACGCGATAAATCACCATCGATTGTTACTCCGTACTCGACTTCCGGTTTACGAGAATCAGGATCATAACTTTCCGTTCGATATGTTGTTACTTCAACAGTTGTGTCTCCACGTTTTCCTGCAACAGTTCCAAATGCAATTCCGGTATCCCAAACACTTTCTGCCCACTCTTGCAAAATCTTTTTTGTTACTAATGGATGTGCATTTGTTGTGAAATCTAAATCATTTCCAAGACGACCTAAAATTGCATCGCGGACAGGTCCACCAACCAATGCCAAGGTAAACCCCTTGGCCTTAAAGGCTTGGGCTAAGGAGCTTGCCAGCGGTGCTCGTTCAATTAAGGAACGGATCGCTAACTCTCCTGCGGCGCCTAATGCTGTACTCACAATAAGTAAGGTTAAAGCACTACCCTTACTCCATGATCCCGGCACCTGGTGCGGGCAGCGAAGGTACGAAGAAAAAGCGGAAGCGTAAGCGCTCCGGTAATCGCGGCCCACAACCACAGACTCAGAACACTGCTCAGAAGAGCGCTCAATTGAAGCGTCCTGAGACAAAACGACCGTATGCGAAACGTGTTGATGAGGTCAGTGCCGGCGGCTTGGTTGTTGATACAACCGGAACGATGGGATTACTTATTGGCCGCTATGACCTTAAAGATGCGAGCGGAAAACGTGTCCTGTGGTCTCTGCCTAAAGGGCACATTGAAGAAGGTGAAACTCCAGAAGAAGCAGCGATCCGCGAAGTTGCTGAAGAAACAGGAATTAACTCATCCATAACTAAATCTTTGGGTGTGATTGATTTTTGGTTTATGGCTGGTGGAAAACGAATTCACAAAACTGTTCACCACTTTATGTTCACTGAAATTGGCGGGACTTTGCTTGCACAAGAAAGTGAAGTTGATGAAGTCTCCTGGTTTCCACTATCTGAAATTGTCGAGCGTTTGGCATATCCCGATGAAAAGAAATTAATTGCCAGAACTGCAGAGTTAACAGAATGAAAAAATTGATCGCGCTGTTGATAATGTTCTTAGTTGTCTTGCCTTTGTCGCCTGCCCAAGCTGCTGATTCAACTGTGCGAATAACATCGATGGCTCATCAAACTTTTACGGGTGAATTTCGCAATGATGATTTGGCTCAGAAATTAACACCGTCGGGATCTCTTGGGGTATTGGTCTATACGCCGCGGGTCAACAACAAAACTTGGGTTATAGATGCTGCTCTAGTGGATGAAGTCATAGCAATGACCGTTAATTACACACTAGCAAACGATGCCGTACCTGGTGGCACAGAGATTGCAATTGCTTGGTTAAAACAACTTCGCGACATTACTGCCGACCAACAAGTAGTTGCACTTGCATATGGAAATCCAGATGTTTCACTTGCTAAAGAATTAGCCCCGAGTGAATTAAAGAAATATTATGCGTTTGGTAAAACACAACTGGAAGCGGCTCTCGGTCGCCAGGTTCGTAGTGAGCCAAATGGAGGTTGGAGCACAGGCACATCGGGACTCAGTAACACATTGCGAAAGGCGTACAGTGATAATCGTAAAGCTTTAACAAAGCTTTCCCGAGTTGTTACTGACCCCGAACTACTCATGCTTCGGGCTAAGTTATCGAAGTTATTGTCTCCACAATTGGATAAAAGTGGGCGTGAGTTTTATTCCGCTAGCGCCACCTCTGTAGTTGCAAAAACAGTTTACAAACTACGAATCAATAGTGGTAGATATCAGATCACAACTTCCAATGTGAAATTACCTGTAACAGTGATTAACGAGTTCAACTCTGATGTCACAATAGATATTTCAATGGTACCTATTAATTCACGTGTTGTTGTAGGAAGTTTTGACAATGTAACAATTCCTGCTCAATCTAAATTACAACTTGAAATGCCTGTAGAGGTAATCGCACCAGGTCAAACCTCGGTTTCGGCGTTGATAACTGATGCAAAGGGTAGTGAGCTTGTCCCTGAAGCGACGCTGACATTAAATTCAACGGTTATTGACCCACGGGTGACCTGGTTTACCACCGGTGCCGCCATACTTCTTCTATTGGCAGCAGTTGCACAGAGTGTTCGTCGCGTACGAAAGAGAGCAAAATGAAATCTAATGAGCTCTACCGCGCATCAGGAATTATGGCCCTAGGCACAATTATTTCACGTATCACTGGATTTATTCGCGGCATTTTAATTGTTGCCGTATTAGGAACAACCTTACTTGCAGACACTTACAACGTTGCAAACACAATGCCAAATATTTTGTACAACTTACTTGTTGGTGGTGCGTTAACTGCAATCTTTATTCCTCAGTTAGTTAGATCTTTTGATCACCTAGATGGCGGTGATGATTTTGCATCACGACTAATTACGACAATCTCCCTCATTCTTCTTGCTCTGGTTTCGCTCGGAATGTTTTTTGCCCCCGCGTTGGTGCGTTTGTATGCACCAGAATTTTTCACAACTGGTTTTGAAAGAGAACAAGAGATTGCAATCGCATTTACGCGTTACTGTCTGCCACAAATCTTCTTCCTAGGTTTATTTACGATGTTGGGGCAAATCGCTAACGCCCGCGGTTCATTTGGTCCGCTTATGTGGGCTCCGATTGCCAACAACATCGTGGGAATTGCATTATTTGGTGGATTTTTACTCTTTTCTCCAGGAATTGATATCAACTCCATAACCTCAAACCAGGTCGCGTTGCTGGGTTGGGGAACAACACTGAGCGTTGTTGTTCAGGCATTGGTACTGGTGCCAGTTATTAAGAAACTTGGTGTGTCCATTAAACCAAAGCTAGGTGTCTCTGGTTTAGGAAAGTCATTCAATCTAGCTGGTTGGACACTTGTGTATGTTTTGATTTCTCAACTGGGTTATTTAGTGACGGTCAATGTTGCAACATCTGCAGCGGTTCGCAGCGCACAAGAAGGTATTGAAACTGGTGTTGGTTACACACCATATACATATGCTTACTTTGTAATGTTATTGCCATATTCAATTGTTACGCTCTCAATTGTTACCGCGATCTTGCCTCACATTTCAAGATTAGCGCTCGATGGCAAGCGTGATGAAGTCAAAGCACAACTGATTAGAGCGATTCGATTAGTTGGCGTAATTACAGTTCCTAGCGCAGTTGCATTTTTATTATTTGGCCCATTGATTACAGAAAGCATATTTATTGGTATTCCTGCTGAGGATTCACGATACATCGGCTATGTTTTATCTGCGCTTAGTTTCGGACTAGTTGCATTTTCTATTAACCTTGTTTTAATCAGGGGTTTTAACGCATTCGAAGATACAAAAACACAAGTCATATCGATCTTGGTAATAAATGTTGTCTCTGTTGCAATTTCCTATAGCTTCTTATATTTCTTGAAAACTCAATGGATAACAGTTGGTTTGGGTGCTGCATTTTCTGTAAGTTATTTAATTGGGTTACTAGTCACGCTAGGACTATTAAAAAAACATGTTGGGAAATTAGCCATTTCTGAATTTTTGGGTCAACATCTTCGATTATTAATTGCCTCCCTCCTTGCGATGGTTCCTATATTTGTGATGACTCAATACATCTCTTGGTTCGCATTAGATTTATCCCGTGCGGCTCGAGCTGGTGAACTTTTTGTTGTGATGGTGGTCGCATTCTTTGCATACATCCTGGCGGCAAAAGCGCTCCACATTGAAGAGGTATCGATGATCCGCCACTTGGGTAGTTCAATCAGTCGGCGTTCAGCAAAATCAGAGGAAAACGAATAGATTTCAGGGACTAGGGGGCATCATGAGTGACGTTAGAAATGTTGTAATTGTGGGATCAGGTCCTGCTGGATACACCGCGGCTATTTATGCAGCGCGTGCGCAGTTAGATCCAATTATTTACGAGGGCTCTGTTACAGCTGGTGGCGCTCTAATGAACACAACAGAGGTTGAAAACTTCCCTGGCTTTACAGATGGTGTGATGGGTCCAGATCTAATGGACAGTATGCGTAAACAAGCTAAGCGCTTTGGTGCTGAATTGATTACGGATGACATTGTTGAAATGGATTTATCTGGGGATGTAAAGATTTTGAAGGATGGTTCGGGAAATACAGTGAAAGCAAAATCTGTAATCCTTGCAACAGGTAGCGCCTACCGTGAAATCGGACTAGTCAATGAAAAA
>Ga0208483_1000335_pt1 | contig 10174 bp, 9 predicted proteins | sample LakMenE01Jun11ns_FD_150659 | JGI IMG/M metagenome (GOLD analysis project Ga0208483, IMG submission 150659) | Freshwater microbial communities from Lake Mendota, WI - 01JUN2011 deep hole epilimnion ns (SPAdes) | ecosystem: Environmental > Aquatic > Freshwater > Lake > Epilimnion/Euphotic zone ... | reverse complement strand
TGTGGGGGGCACTTTGGCAGCTAATGCATTATCACTTGCAGCTATGCGGGCATCCTTGAGTAAGGTTTTAACTGCTGAAAATTTTGAGCGAATGATAAAGCTAGGAAATCGTTGGGCAGATGGAGTTGAGCAGAGTATTAAAAAACATAAGCTTTCCTGGACAGTTAATCGCTTAGGAGCCAGGGCTGAGTACATGTTTGCCTCAACTGCTCCTACTACTGGCAGGCAAGCAGCCGATGCTGGTGATTTTGAGTTAGAGCAATTTATTCATCTTAGAATGCTAAATGATGGATTTTTGATTACACCCTTTCACAATATGGCTTTGATTAGTCCAGATACCACTATAAATGATGTTGATGCCCACACACAGGCTTTTGAAAAAATGTGTTCTGATTTAGTTAAGTAGTTTTACTTTAAATCAGATATGGATAAATCACTTGAGCTGCTACCAATTAGCCAAGTGCTGGAATTTTCTGATCAACCACTTGCTTGGAGCCTTAAATTATGGGCAACTGGTAAGGAGGAATTTTCGGAGCAAGATTGGCACAATTTTTATGCTAATACAAAAAAATCTGATTACCAAAATTGGGATTTAGCTGGCACCGACCAAGAGCTGCTATTTCTGGCAATGGTAAATGTGGCTGGAAAGCAAGAGGTGGTGGCCTCAATTGGGCTTTGTGATTTTGATGATTTTGAGGAGTTAAGAAAGTACAAACCTTGGATTGTGGCATTTGTAGTAAGGCAGGATCTGCGGGGTAGTGGTGTTGGTACCCAGGTGTTGCAATTGATGGAGGGTAAAGCACTTGAGTACGGAATTACACATATCTATCTTTGGACTGAAGGCGAGCGGCAGTTTTATGAAAATCGCGGCTACCAATTCGTTGAGCAGTTGATTAAAAAGGAGCGAGTAATTGATGTTATGGAAAAAAGTCTAAGCAGTTAATTATTTTTTCTTACTTTTTATAACTCTAATCTCAGGCAGGTTGGAAAAATTAGCCATAACTGCCTTTAAGTGGGCTAGGTGGTGAGGTGGGTTGGCTAGGGCTGCTACACGGTGCGGCCTGCCTGGGCCGGTTGTGCTTGTTTTGCCAAGGGCGTATGCGCTTAAAGGCCTGCCTGGGCTTATCAACAACTCGTGTCGCTCCCACACAAACCTATAGTGCGGGTTTATAGTTGTCTTTCACAACTTAATAGGCCAAAATCCAGATCCTTCCGGCGTTATCCCACTACCGCATCCCCTGCGAGTAAACCGGAGCTCTTAATTTGGAATATTAAGAAGTGAAAGTCTGCAAAAAGAGTAAATACTGTAAAGGCAATTCCTAACCTTTAGATGCATTTTTCTCATTTTGCGACCCCAATTTTAAGGAGAGCTCATGCAAGTAACCGTTTACACGCTACCTTCCTGTGTGCAGTGTGACACTACGAAGAGGTATTTGGATAAAGGCAAGATCGATTACTCGATCGTTGATCTCAGTACTGATGAAGACGCTTACGAGATGATTAAGTCTCTGGGCTATCAGCAGGCACCAGTTGTAATTGCAGGAGATGAGCATTGGTCAGGTTTTAGACCAGACATGATCTCTAAGCTGTCGGTTGCCTAAAGTAATCTTTCTGCCATCATGCCAAATATCGTCTACTTCTCCAACGTCTCCGAAAACACTAAGCGTTTTGTTGAGAAGTTAGATCTGCCAGCGGTTCGTATTCCGCTCCAGGCAAGTGATCAGATAGAGGTTGCTGAGCCTTATGTGTTGGTAACTCCAACCTATGGCAATGGCAAGGATGAGTCAGGTGTACCAAAGCAGGTCATTAAGTTTTTAAATGTTAAAAAGAACAGAGATTTGATCAAAGGAGTTATTGCCGCCGGGAACACAAATTTTGGCGACAAGTACTGCTATGCCGGTGAGTTAATCGCCAAGAAGTGTAATGTTCCCCTGCTTTACCAGTTCGAGTTAATCGGTACCCCACATGATGTTAGTGCGGTCAAAGAGAGAATGGATCTAATGTGGAAACAATTTTAATGGAAAAGCCGAAAGACTCGACCTATAGCTATCATGAATTAAATGCCATGCTCAATCTGTATGGGCCAGATGGCAAAATACAGTTTGATAAAGATCGCCAAGCCGCTCGTCAATACTTCCTGGAGCATGTAAATAAGAACACCGTCTTTTTCCATAATTTAAAGGAGCGGTTGGATTACCTAGTTGAGGATGAGTATTACGAGAAAGAGTTATTAGATAAGTATTCATTTGAGTTCATTACTAAAATTCATGATTACGCCTATTCATTTAAGTTTAGATTTGAAACATTTTTAGGTGCTTTTAAGTTTTATACCAGCTATGCACTTAAAACTTTTGATGGCAATCGCTACTTAGAGCGATTTGAGGATCGAATTGTTATGACCGCTTTGTTATTAGCAGAGGGGGATGAGCAAAGAGCTATGACGCTAGTTGCTGAAATTATCTCTGGTCGTTTCCAACCAGCAACACCAACATTTTTAAATAGCGGTAAAGCTCAACGCGGTGAACTTGTTTCCTGTTTCTTACTTAGAACTGAAGACAACATGGAATCAATTGCCCGTTCTATCAACTCATCTTTGCAATTATCAAAGCGAGGTGGTGGTGTTGCACTACTACTTACAAATATTCGCGAAAGTGGCGCGCCAATTAAAAAGATTGAAGGACAATCTTCAGGTGTAATTCCAGTTATGAAGATGCTAGAAGATGCTTTCAGCTATGCAAATCAATTGGGAGCACGTCAGGGAGCTGGAGCGGTTTATTTAAATGCGCACCACCCAGATATTTTGAAATTCCTAGATACAAAGCGTGAGAATGCTGATGAGAAGGTTCGTATTAAGAGCCTTAGCTTGGGCGTAGTAATTCCTGATATCACCTTGGATTTAGCTAGAAAAAATGAAGATATGTATTTGTTCTCACCATATGATGTTGAAAAGGTATATGGCGTGCCAATGAGTGATATCTGCATCACCGAGAAGTACCAAGAGATGGTTGATGATGCTCGAATTCGTAAAGCTAAGATCAGTGCTAGAAAATTATTTGAAACCATCGCCGAATTGCAATTTGAATCAGGTTACCCATATATCGTTTACGAGGATACGGTAAACCGTGATAATCCAATTGCTGGTCGTATCAATATGTCTAATCTTTGTTCTGAGATTCTGCAGGTTAATACCCCAACAACTTATAACGAAGATTTAAGTTATAACCAGGTTGGTAAGGATATTTCCTGCAACCTAGGTTCATTAAATATTGCAAAGACTATGGATTCACCAAACTTTCCATTAACTGTTGAAGCAGCGATTCGTGCATTAACTGCTGTTTCAGATCTAAGCAACATTGGATCTGTGACCTCAATTAAGCAGGGTAATGATCAATCCCATGCGATTGGTTTGGGTCAAATGAATTTACATGGCTACTTAGCTAGAGAGCGAATCCACTATGGATCAGAAGAGGGTGTGGATTTTACAAACATCTATTTCTACACCATTTTGTTCCATGCACTACGGGCATCAAATCTAATTGCTAAAGAACGCGGAAAGACCTTTGATGGCTTTGAGAATTCAAAGTACGCCTCTGGTGAGTTCTTTAATAAGTACATTCAATCTGAATGGAAACCAAAGACTGCCAAGGTAGTTGAGCTGTTTAAGGATTCAAATATTGCCATCCCAACACAAAAAGATTGGGAGCAGTTAAGAGATGAGATTAAGAAGTATGGAATTTATAACCAGAATCTGCAGGCAGTACCACCAACTGGTTCAATCTCATATATAAATAACTCAACTAGCTCAATTCACCCTGTGGCATCAAAGATTGAGATTAGAAAAGAAGGAAAATTAGGTCGGGTTTACTATCCAGCGCCATACCTAACAAATGACAACTTGGAGTACTACGCAGATGCATATGAGGTAGGACCTGAAAAGATCATTGCCACCTACGCAGCTGCCACCCAGCATGTTGATCAAGGTCTATCTTTGACTTTGTTCTTTAAAGATACGGCTACTACTAGAGATATCAATAAGGCGCAGATCACAGCTTGGAAGGCCGGGATTAAGACCATCTACTACATTAGAATTAGGCAGATGGCGCTAGAAGGTACTGAAGTTTCTGACTGTGTAAGTTGCATGCTATGAGTGATATGTTAATTAGTTCAAACGAGAGAGAAAACAAAATGAAGTTAGCTAGCAAGATTTCCCGTCCGGTAAATTGGAACAAGATTGAAGATCCAATTGATCTTGAGGTGTGGAATCGTTTAACTTCAAACTTCTGGCTACCAGAAAAAGTCCCGTTAGCTAATGACATTCCTTCCTGGGCAACACTGCGCCCAGATGAGCAAATTTTAACTATGCGGGTATTTACAGGGTTAACACTGCTAGACACAATTCAAGGAACAGTTGGTGCAATTACTCTGATTCCAGATGCATTAACTATGCATGAAGAAGCTGTCTATACCAATATCTCATTTATGGAATCGGTGCATGCTAAGAGTTACTCGTCAATTTTTTCAACTCTATGCGCTACCACCGATATCGATGATGCATTTAGATGGTCAGAGGAGAATGTAAATCTGCAGCGTAAGGCTGAGATTGTTTTAAATTACTATCATGGTGATAATCCACTAAAGCGTAAGGTCGCATCAACGCTACTGGAGTCATTCCTGTTTTACTCTGGTTTTTATCTACCAATGTATTGGTCTTCAAGAGCTAAGTTAACTAACACTGCAGATTTAATTCGCTTAATTATTCGTGATGAAGCAGTTCATGGATATTATGTTGGATATAAGTTCCAAAAAGGAATGGAGCTTGAGTCTCCAGCTTATCGCGCTGAAATTAAAGCTTATGCCTACGATCTACTTCTTGAGTTGTATGAGAATGAGATTAAGTACACCGCAGATCTTTATGATCCACATGGTTTAACTGAAGATGTTAAACACTTCTTGCACTACAACGCTAACAAAGCGCTGATGAACCTAGGTTTTGAAGCTCTCTTCCCACATGAGACTACTCAGGTAAATCCAGCAATCATGTCTGCCTTATCACCAAATGCTGATGAAAACCATGACTTCTTCTCTGGCTCTGGTTCCTCATATGTAATTGGAAAGCACGAGGCAACAAAAGATGAAGACTGGGAGTTTTAACCTTCTAGTTTTTATTGGAATTTATTCACCATCATTGGTGGATAAAGTTCAAATGGCGCACTGCTGTGATTAATCTAGATAATAACCAAATAGGTTTTCTGCTTTCAGTTTTTGCAGCCCTTGCCACCATGCTTGGCTGGCTAATAGTTGCGATAAAGAAAAACTTATCCAATTACCTAATTGCAATTGCACTGCTCTTTGCTGCAACTGCAATGATTGTAGTGAGCATCTTTGAGTTAATCCCTACCGCAAATACAGCCGGATTAGATTTTGCAACCATAACTTTGTGGTTAGCAATTGGCGCAGCTACTGTTTTATTGCTTCGATTTGGGGCCGAAAAGTTAGAGATGACTGGCAGCAAATTAGAAAATTCAGCGATATTGGTAGCAGCAGCACTTACCCTTCATAACTTTCCAGAGGGCTCAGTTGCAATCTCAACCACAATAGTTGATTTTCAATCTGGCTTGATTTCAGCACTTGCAATTTCACTTCACAATATTCCAGAGGGTCTAGCAATTGCGGTAACAGCAGTTGCAGCTGGCATGTCAGCTAAAAAAGTATTTGCCCTGGTGGCAGCAGCAACTATTGCTGAAATACTTGGTGCCACAGTAATTCTCTATGAAAGCTCATCTTTATCTGAAGTGGTAGTGGCTAAGTTGTTAACCGTTGTTGCCGGCATAATGCTTACTGTGGCAGTTACTGAACTAATTCCCCATGGCTGGCACTCTTTAAAGGATGCGCAGAAAAGCAAAAAGTAAATTCTTTTTGATATCTCTTTTCAATTGCTGGAAAGTGGGCTTTGCGAGCTGGATCTTTTGTTGGCATCTACCTTTGTTTTCTAGGCTTAACAATCATCTGGCTTTTATCAATTCGATCTGCTTTAAAAGAGTTAACTGGTGAGTTACTTGGATAACCAATAGCTAAGCCACATAACAACCGGTAGTCCTTTGAGATTTCAAACTCTTTGCGAATTACATCATCCCAAATATTTACCGCCCCCTGCGCGCAGGTGCCAAGGCCATGGGCGTGGGCTGAGAGCATTAAGTTCTCCATCATTAATCCCGCATCTGAAGCTGCATAGACATGAAGGCTTTTATGGATATAAATAAACAATTCAACTGGAGCGCCAAAGAATGAATAATTCTTTGCCCATTGCGCATCTCGCGCAGCTCTATCGCCACGTTTTACACCAAATAATTCATACAACTCTTTGCCTACTCGTTGGGCTCTTGGGCGAAGCTCGGCAACGTAAGGTTTAACAATTGTTCGATTGCTAGTAGGAAGTCCATATCGAGAGTAGATAAGGCGTAATTTATTCTTAATTCCTTTACGCATAATCTGGGAAAGCACACTCCACCTAGATAAAAACTCATTACTAATTCGATCTTTTACTTCACCAGTTGCTATCGCAATTTTAAATGGACGTGTATTAGACCAACTTGGCGCAGTTAGTGAGTCTGTAAGAATCTGATCTAAAATTTCCTGCGGTATTGGGGTTGGAAGAAAATCTCTAGTACTTCTTCGAGAGGCTAGAAACTCTGAGATCCATTTCGGATCAGGCCCAGATGTATTCACCTGGTAATTCTAACTCTAAAATTCGCTTCTATCGTAAAACCTGAATAGAACTCACTGATTTAGATAGTTGATTAGCGCATCTCGCTTTTCAACTAGATGTTTATACGCAAGCATCTCAGGTGGGAGGGTAGCTAAGGTTTTTGCAAATTGCTGGGCAGTTTGCGGATCTGATTTAATCCAATTAAACGGTTCACTTCGATTTCGAATTGTGAAAAGTAAGTACTTTTGATCAGCAGAGGCAGTTAGCGTCTGTCGCTCAGTTCGCCACCAATACTCTTCAACTTGTGCACTTTTTTCTAGGTAGAAGGGTTCGTGCAGTATCGAAGTCTCATGCAAAGACCAGTTCTTACGCCAGACTGGCCTGTCAGATCTAACCTTGTTAAAAGTATCACCCATAAATGGTTTTAGAGCTTGGTCATAACCGGGAACTGGGATGTGAATATCATCAATACTTTTCCCAATTTTCTCAAGCAAATTCCACCTTGATGGAAATATCACTACCGCAGTAACAAGGCGCCACTTACCGTTATCAGAGTAAAGTAAACATAAATCTTCAGCGATAACCTTTGCTAGCTGAACAAATGGGTGATCTTTTTCTAAATCAACCTCAATCTCGGTAGTAGAGTGTTTAATTGTTGTGCCACTTATTTGATAATCATTATGGTGCTTTTTTAAGTTTTCAACTAATTGCTCGGTGAAATACTTTACTGCACCCTCATGACCCAACTCATCTTGGAAAACTTGATCTCTATTATCGGCAAGAATTCTCACTCGCTCTTTTAGTTGATCATTTAAATCAGGGCCACCTTCAAGCCAGTAAGTTGTATCTATCTCTCGAAGCCCCATATTTAATCGAAAGGGCTTACCATCACCGGCCGGTGGGTAGGCAAAACTACTTGTCATTACGCAATTATGGTGGAGGACATAGAGATTAGACCAGTTGTTTTATCTACAGTTTTTCCTTTACCTTAGGCTTTACACTTTCTAATTATGATGGATTCAACAAAATTGCTATTTAGACTTACTTTGAAGTGTTTCTATAGCCCAATGATCGTGATTGAGAGAGCGTAGTTTCATACTGCGCAATATCTGCTGCAGTTTTATCTGATTGGATATTTTGCGCAGCTGTTGCAACTCCTAGCTCTAGACAATCTTGCACCGGCCAGGCTTGATGAATTCCATAGACAACACCTGCTGCAAACGCATCTCCAGCTCCAGAGGTGCCCTTGATCTGGGAAAGTGGAACCTTAACTGAGCCCTGTCGCCAAGTTTTTCCAGTTGAATCAGCAGCTACGCAACCAGCTGGTGTATGTATAACTGCAAGTTGTGAAACACCCAAAGTAATTAACTTACTTGCAATTAACTCCATAGTTATCCAATCAACATCAGAGTCTGCGCCATCAACTTTGAAGGGGATATCTACTAAAGCACCAGCTTCAGATTCATTAATAATAATTGATGAAAGATAGGGCAGGCAAGGCAGAACAAGTGCTTTCTCACTTTCTGCATCTAGGTGAATCATTTCTAAGTTGGTATGTATGCCAAGTGATTTTGCTCTTTTAAGAACTCGCACCCACCCTGATTCGCCATTTGCATCGACCTTATCCATCTTGCTGTGAACACCAGGTGCACCAAGGTGCAAAATTTTTGGTTTATGCAGATCAACATCAATTACATCAAAATCTAAATCATTATTTGATCCGATATGGAAAAGAAAAGTACGTTTACCATTTGATTTTAAAGTCATGGCATCGGTAAAGCCAGATAGGGGATTGATAGATGGCTGCATTCGATCATTTATCAATCCGATTTTGGAACTCTGATCGATTATGAACTTCCCATTAGCATCTTTGCCTAGGCAACCAATTGCTTCAATCCTTAATTGCGGGTCTAGCTGTTTAATATCAAATGCAATATTAAGACCTGGTCCGCCAGTACTACTGGAGACCTCATCAATGATGACAAGAGCTTCTAACTCTGGCAGGTGATCAATCTTTTTGGCATAGTCAACGGTAATCGTGCCTATGCTCAGCACACCGCTGCGCACTTACTCTCCTAGTAGGGCTGGATCAGTAATCTGTAAATCAGAATCTAATGAGCGAAGAGGAGTGATCTTTAACTTTGCAAGGGCTGCGTGGTAATCCTTAACCGCTTGCGTAGGTGAGATCTTTCCTTCAATTACTGGTCTCATCAAACGAACAATGTCAGTTTGAGATTCAGCACGTTGAATTTTTCTACCAAATAGTGCCACTCTGGCTCCGGCTTGCTCACCACGTTGTAGTAGTTCAAATGTGTCTCTAGTTGTTCCGGCAGAACCACCTAACAACCCTACGATTGTTGAAGAATCATGCTCTACTAGTTCGCGCAAATGCTTTCCACCGTTGTATGCAATCTTCAAGAAAGCAGGACGCTCTGCTTCAGTAACGCCGGCAAGGGTACGAATAATATGGTCATTGACCATGCTTGCCTCATCACTCTTCTTCAATCCAACAGGTGCGTTTGGATTAAAAACTTCCATAAAGTGACGAACTCCTAGATCTGCAGCTTCAATTCGAAACTCTCGATATGCCTGCAGGGATCGCAGATCGGCATCTAGATCATTATTAAAGGTTAGTGAGTAAAGAACTAAGTCACAGAACTTTCTAATTCGCTTTAAGTTAACAGTTTGAAAAGGAATTGACTTGTTTACTGGATAGTTAGTGCCACGTGGATTCCAAATATCAGTCGCATCATTTCCTCGTATTGCCAAAGTTACTTTTTTAAAGTTTCCTGATTTCTTTGCCAGCTGCTCACCATTAGAAGCAGATGTCAGCATGATGTCTAGTTGACCCTGATTAATCAGAGTCTGCATGTGAGAGATGTAATCTTGTCTGGTTCTATATATTCCAGGTCCTGAGTCACCCCAAGTTTTTCCTCGGTGTGGTGCTGGAGCCATGACACCGAAAGCCATATCGGCATCTTTAGCGTCAGCAATAATGAAATCTGTTGGCTTGTACTTTCCAGCGTGTATTTTAGCTAATTTACGGTCTAAATCTCTTGTAGGTTTCTTATTTGTAGACATTACCTGAGCCTATTACTCAAGTTTGGGCATGTCAATCATTTCCTTGAAATAAATGCATGATTCTCAAACCTAGCTATGTATTTGCTTTCGAATTGTAATTAGAAGCTAATTCTGTTATGAAAGATTCAAAACACACACTCATAATCTACTGATAAGTATTATTTCTAATTTGATTTACACCACTTAAAAGTATTTGATCATGGAATGGTGATACTGGGAGCTAACCTTAAATATACTGAATTTGAATTTGGATACTGAAGTAATCTCTTTATAGCTCTTTATTTGGTGTATTGGGTCGATAATTTCATGAAAGTCGATCGACCTAGTGTTTTGCCCTTAAAGAATTTATGGCATATTTGAGTAATGGGCAAAACCTATTACGAGATT
>Ga0208483_1000332_pt1 | contig 10219 bp, 14 predicted proteins | sample LakMenE01Jun11ns_FD_150659 | JGI IMG/M metagenome (GOLD analysis project Ga0208483, IMG submission 150659) | Freshwater microbial communities from Lake Mendota, WI - 01JUN2011 deep hole epilimnion ns (SPAdes) | ecosystem: Environmental > Aquatic > Freshwater > Lake > Epilimnion/Euphotic zone ... | reverse complement strand
GTCAATTGATAAAATAGTCAATAAATAAAGTCACTGCATAAAATAGTCAATCGATAAAATAGTCAATTGATAAAATAGTCAATCAATAAAGTCACTGCATAAAATAGTCAATCGATAAAAATGCCAAGTCATTGTATTAAAAAGTCGAGAGATTAAATAAATGTCAATTATTTTTAAAAATTATTTCAGATCATGTGTGTGACTCTTCAAGTCTACCTCATTAAATGGTGTACAGGTCCAGACTCGATCCATCGCCTTCCTTCTACCGACCCTCCAATTGTCAACAACAACAACAACAACAACAACAACAATAATCTTAACGAAATTGTTGTTACACCTCCTACCGACAACAACACCACACCCCCTTCTACTTGTTGGAAAAAAATGGTCGTTTGTTGCAAGTCGAAAGAAACAAGAGAAGTTGTTCGTCGTGGTTCGGAATATGTGCTAAGTAATAATATTTTAAAATTTAATTTTAGGTTTTTCTATTGTTTGCGACGGTAGGGGGTCCTTTGATTTTTGAAGGGGGTTACCTTTTTGGCAAGCGGGGGTCAGAAAATGATAAAATTAATTAAGTCAACGTTGAAAGAAATGAACAGTTAAAGTCAATAAAAATAATACCTAATGAAATGAAATGTCAAAAGATAAAAATAGAGTAAAGGTCAACATGTCGAAAGTCAAAGTGATAAAAGAAAAGTCAAAAAGTAAAAATGATGCTATAGTAAAATTCGAGCCAATGTTACTTTCTCAAAATTATTTTTTCAGATCAAATGAGGTCTGAACATGAAAGAGATGTGTCAGAAAATGGACCCAAACCTGAACCGGTCGGCATGAGTTTTCTGAATCTTCTCAACAAAAATTTTCAAGAAACAGAGGAAGAAAACGGACAGACAGACAGACAGGAGAAGACAGACGGAAAAGACAAGACAGACACATTGAAAAAACCGGAAAAGACATGGAAGGGGGGGGCAAATAGGTACGGGTCTTTGAATGACTTGCCATTGAGAAATGAAAGAAAGTTGTCTATCGAAAAATCGAAAAAGTCAGAATAAAATGTGGGAAAAAAGGGGTTGAGGTATTTTTAAATAAATTTTAAATGGTTTCAAAGTATTTTATACGCATTATTTTGTCTTGATGTTTTTGTTTGAGAATAATATGATGCAACACAAAAAAATTGTATTTATTTGAAACACTCCCACAAAAAGATTTTTTTTTCAAACCGAAATATGAACGTAATGTGTTGCTAAGATAACAATTGGAGAAAAAAATTCTGCGAACGTGGCGTACAATGCGTTTTGAAAAATGGGTTATTTATGAGTTGAGAGTTGAGATGCCGTTCTCTTATTCTATTTTTCACCCCTAACTACCGTAAAACACTTATAAAGGTTAAAAAGATCAAGTATGTCTATTCATTATAAATAAACGGTTGCAGACAGTATTGACAGATAGAGTTGAAAAAAGAATAAAATAAAATGTCAGAAAAATATTTTATTAAAAAACGAACAATGTCTGAGCTTGTTTTAAAATGTATAAAAATTAGGTTTCGGTTCATCTATATAAGAAAAGCGGGAATACACTTGAGGTATCAGTAGTTGAAGTTCATTTTCAATATGAAATTCATCTGCTTTGCCTTGTTTATACTTGGCTGTTGGGCTGTTGACGATCCGTCAGCAAAACCGATTCTCAGTCGCAAAGTGCGACAGATGATGAGAATAAAACCTGGCTACGCAGATCGACTTGCAGGAGCTGCTGGAGGTAATACATTTTTAAATATAATTTTAAAATAAACTATATTTGAATACATGTTTCATGTTTTTTTGTAAACTGCATTGATACATACAAGTTTTTGTAACATTTAGATGGAGGAGATGGACCAACTAAACCTTCTAATTATGAAAGAAAACGAAAACCCGTCAACCCTTTGATCGATTTAACTCAAAGCGACGACGAGGAGGAGGAAGAGGCCCCCGAACAACCGGCCATCTTTAACGCGATGAACGATCCTTGCATTTCTCACTTGGGGCCCATTGTCGACGCACTTCAAAGTGACATGTTTCCAAATGGCATTCCTGATCGCTACGAAACCAATTTACCCTTTCATCCATCTCATCAATATGTCAACAGGACTCAATGCACAAATGAAGGACTGAGGCAGGTTTCGGCGGACATTGTCACTACTCAAGAACGAATTGCAGAATTGGCTACCCAGGTGGCAGGGTTAGGTATGCGTAGCTCAGCTCAAACAAAACTGTTTGACACATTTGTGCACAAAACCATTAACAAACAAATTGTAAAAAAGAAAGCCACAAAATTGAAAGATGTAGAATGTGCCAGCAGAGTGACTTTAAGTAATTTGCAGCAAGTGGTAGGTTTGAATCTGGAACGAGCTAGGCAGCTTCATCGTAACCAACAAAGAGTGTCCCAGGCAATTCGAATTGGAATTAATTTTAGAATAGATAATCCCGGGTTTAATTTTGTGGTGTACATTAATGAAGATTATCCCATTGTGCAAAGAACCCAACAACACCAGGGCCCCGCTTTTCCCCAACCTACTTTAGCTTCTGATCCCCCCAACCCTACCACTCCAATAAATGGGAAAAGAAAAAAGAGAGGAAACACTGAAACCAACTATCTTTGGGGTCACGATGAAACAAGCATGTATGAAATCAAAAAGGACATTACCAACAAAGAATTTCCCGTCCACCACGTAAAATCAATTGATGAATTTTTTCAAATTAATTCTGATGGCCATTCAAAAATTATTGTCTACCCCTTTGAATTTGAAAGTCCTGCTTTTGTTGCTTTGAAAAACGAGTTTAGTGCTTTGTTTTGGGTTTTTTCACACACAGTGAAAGGATATCACAACAAAGCTTACTATTCTGAAAAGATTACCTTAATGAACATGGCTTTTGTCAAATTGAACGAAAAACTCCAAGAGGCCAATGATAATTTAATTGACAATAAAAGAGAGGCTATGACCAGATTCAAACATTTCATTATGATGATAATGAACGAAGACATTCGCTGGTACTGGAAACCCGATCAAGTTATTCGAGAAATGACTATTAAATTGCAAGAAGAATTAGTGGCATTAGAATAAAATACTATTGTTGTATTTACATGTTGATTTTGTTTGAAAAAGAAAATAAATAAAATTCTCTATTTATCCGCATTCTTGTGAATTGACAAACAAACTAGTTCAAAGGGAGTTATTTGCTTTTTTAGCACAAAAATAGATGAGTTTATGTATCGCTATTAGGAAGCAAAAACACAAACTTGGCAAAAAATTATTCTCTTGAACTTGACAATAAAATAACATCGAAAAACAATTGATCTATTTGTCATGTCATAATTATAGTACAGTGTAAACTTGGCCGTTTTATTTTTTGTTTTATTTTCGATCTTATTTTCTGAAATTAATTGCTGACCTAAGGGAGCAGTAGTCATGGTTTAATAAACGCGCAGTAGAAAAATAAAATATTCCAATAGGGGGAAATAAAATGTTATGTGAACATTTATAGAGATGTAAAATCCCCTTTTTTGTGTTTCATGTACAAAACCCTTTGCTTTTATGGAAAGCAAACACTCATAAAAGGGTCATGATAATTTACATTTTTATGAGAAATAACAATAAAATCAGTATCGATCAATACTTCAACCAAGATGAAACTAGTCTGTTTCTTTTTGATTATTAACGTGGTCGTTGGGCTAATGCCTGACGAAACGTGTTTTAATATTTCAAGAAACTCCCTTTGTGCCAAGTACTATAACAGGGAGATGGCACATTGCATCGACACAAGAACGGCCACTTACAACAAGGTAAATTAAAATTTTATTGAAATTAGAATAGGGTAAAGGTAAAATGGTCGAATAGTCAAATGTTACATCACAGTATTTGGTGAAGAAAAATAAATAAAGTCAAGTGACATTTCGTTATAGTGTCATTCAATAAAAAGTCGTTTTCTCATAATGAATGTTATTATTTTTAATTTAAAGATCACTTTGGACCTTTGCCTTGAAGAACACAAATGTCTCGAGCTGAGGCATGTGTGTGGGCATTATCGGTTTGTGGCCGTCTACCTGCCTGACTTCCCCAAAGATGAAGAGTATACTTTCTCCTGCTCTATCGCAACATTGATCAATGTAGGCATGGGAATTTTTTCGTTTTTCTGTGCTTTGGTTACTTTTGTAACTATCGGAGCCTACTGCCGAAGATCCAGGCAACAAGCGATGTACGACACCATAGAAAATTTAAATGTCAGATCAAACGAAAGAGGTTCGGTTCGTTTTCAAGCTGCCCCCCGCCCAATTCCTACTGCATCAAACCAACAACCCCAAACGTCACCAACAACTACCGAACATTTATTTCCTTTTGCACCTTCCCCTACTGTCGAAATTCATTTTCCTGCTAACATCACCATATCTCGAAACTTGACGAAAGAAAAAAAGAAAACGGAAAAGAAAGGATTTTTTTCAAAGAAGAAAAATTACGGAAGTGGCGGCGAAAAGAAGAAAGAGACATTCGAAACGACAGACATTGTCAAAGAAGCAAAAAAGGAAGGAAGCAAGAAAACATCTACTGGATTTGAAAATCCCAATTATCAACAAAAAAGCGAAAACGAAAAACTAAACGAAGCAGCAGGAGGCATGGACATGTAAGTTTTAATTAATTTAAATTAAAAAATTAAAGCAAGTTTGACTTGTATGTGCTTTGAAACAAAAATGCCAATGTGAGAATTATTATTTTTATGTTCTTTTCTTTTCAATTTTTTTTGTTTTTGTCTTTTAACATACATACATTATAAAAAATGTAATTTTTTTTTCTAGCAACGATTTGGATAAGATGATTGAAGAACAAAGGACGAACCATCCCATCTTTGCTCATCTCGACCGACCTAAAATCGCGCCGCCTAACAGCATTTTTTTCCCTAATCGACCTGTCGATCCTGCGATCGAACAACAGCAAAGAAAAGAGATGGACATGTGGTTTCCTAACATTGTCCCAGGGGAGGAGGAACAGCATTTCGAAGATTTAGACGATATCGTCCAAAGAAATGCAACTTTGGGAAACAAATAAATTGTCTCTCATCTATTTATTGTCTATCTTTCTTTCTTTCTTTCTATTTATCTTATTTTCATTCTTTTGCTGACTGTGCATTTTGCTTACGTAACATTTTCAGAGTACATTCAACTAACAAAAAAATTAAATATAAAAATGCTTACCTTTTGTGGGTTGATTTTTTTTTCTCACTCGAACACAAAGAATTTGAGGTGTGGTAGACGGATAATGTTTGTTGCTGAGCTGTATATTGCAAAAATAAATAAATGCATTTTTTATTCTCTCGATTATAATGATTCAAATTAACAAAACAAATAAACGATTTTGTAAATAAACGATGAAAATAAAAAATTATTTACCTTTGCCAAAAAACAAAGAAAGAGACAAACAAACAATCACCAATCTGAAGAAAGTTTAAAATGTTTCTGACGGGGGATGATTAGAATGCAAGTCCTATATATAGCTTTTAGGAAAGCAGTTTTTAACGGTTTTAACCGTTTTGAAACAACAATTTACCAACAAAATTATTTACGATACGCACGCATAAACGCAGAGAAAGTTATTTTTTTTGTTACATCTTCTATTATCTTCCATTGAGAAATCTTGGGGTGTCATATTTCATGTTTTTGACACTACGTGAGAGAGGACAAAAAAAATGCAAGTCATGTGGGGGTAAAAAATTATTTTTGCGCGCGACCTGATTCAAATGAGTGTTGAAGAAAGTCATTTTTTGTTCAACCTACAACCCTTCAAGAGCTCTTGAAAATGTTTCGTCCTTGGTTAAACAATTGGGAGAATCGCCACATTATCGAACACGAATCACCTGCAAGTCCAGATGAAACACTTGATCGATCGTCTACTGTGTCTGATTGGAGAGAAGTTATTGCTGAAAGCAATTATTACATGACGTCAACCCCTATTCCACACACTGATTCTTCGTTCAGCATGGAAGAAACTTTGTCTGTTTTTTCGGAAGAAAACACTACTTCAGGGTTTCATTCAATGTCTCAAACCTATTCTTTTGACTCTACGATGGTCGAAGAGAGCAGCACTAACACATCCAACAACGAAAACAACAGCCTCAACGAAAACATGGACGAAAACAAAGAAAATGTTCCACCCGAAAATGAACCTAACATTGTGTCTCGATTTGACGAAAACCTAGAGGTATTTATTTATCAATTTCAAAAATTAACATTGTAACCTGTTCATCCACTTATTTTTATAAAACTTTTGTCTTGTGCACAACTGCTTTTCTGTCTATCTGTTTATCTTTTCTTTCTATCGTCAAATTTTTCTATTGCAAGTAAAATTGGTTTTATTTTTTTAAGGATCAACCAACTGCTTCGAATGACATCGAAATTATCTATGAAAGTCCTCCAACTCTTAACTCATCTGACATGGCCATGTTTGAATTTTACATGGTAAAAGTCGAACACTTTTTTCAAAAATTTAAACACCAAACTCCCGAAAAACTGAAATTATTTTCTGTCTTTGCCGAAACACAAAAAACAATCTACAAGCATGTATTTGACAAGTAATGACTTAATTTTAAGTAGTCAATAAAGTAGTTTTATTTTGATTCAATGTATAATTATTATTTCAATTTCTTTTCGCATTTTACATTTTAATTTTTGTTTGTATATTCAAATTGCAATAATAAAAAAGAATCAAAAATAATGTTGTTTTGCTGACGAAGCAAATTGTTGACGTTTTTTCATTGGGTTTTTTTTTCTTTCGCGATGCAGGAGGTGCAGATGGCTTGACATTTTTCACCAGTCATGTTGTTGTAAGCGTGATTAAACCCTTCCATAGATTCCCAAAAAGAAAACTTTTCGGGGTAGATAGATTTGTAGTCTTCCAAGCTGACTCCCACTGCTTTGCGAATAACTTGGTCAATCGAAGTCATAGTTTGGGCTTTAGAAAAATCAAGAATGTACGATGGTCCTGACATTGTGAATGTTTTGAAAAACTGATTTGAAACACAACGAGTTTCAACTAGAAATAACTAAATCGTTTATAAAAATGATAAAGTCAAGTTACACTGAAAATATTCAAGCCAAAATAATCAAACCAAAGTAATAAAATCAAACGATTCAAAAATGAATAATTTTTTATTGCTTTTAAAAATAAGGGTGAAACAAACACAATATTTAAATTATAAAAAACAAAAAAAATTATTAAATTGAAAAGTATTAAAAGTGTTTGCAAATATATATTTTTAGTGCAGAATGGGTTTTGCCACATGTGCATTTTGAAATGTGAAGGTAGTAACCAAATTTTTATTTTAAGTTAATGTTTTTCGCTATTGTACTGCATCGATTGCACCAAGAACTCTCTTTGCCTTTGTCTGAAATATTTTTATCAACTACATTTCCGACTAAACATGTAACCTCATTTTAATGAAACGTTTTAATCATGTTGATAAGTTTTTGCTTCCAATTTAAAAAAAGACTAGATTCAGTATGAGTCAGCATTTTCATTCTTTTTAAAGTGTTGAAAACATTCGATTCAAATTTCCGCTGCAAGTAAAGTCTTTGTTTTCTATTCATAATTTCCATGACGATAGTTATTTCATTTTCTTTCTTATTGTTGGTTGCTTGCGTTTGCATCGAAGGGGGCGTAGACAAGACAGGATTAAGTTTCAATGCGTTGGGTCTTTCTTCTAGTTGAAACTTGACTTGTTGCATTCGCTTTTGCCTCATTTTCATCTGTAACAAAAATAATCGTTGTATTATATCTATTTTTTAATATTTTTAAGTACAAATTGTAACATTTATAGAAAAAAAACTATTTACCTTTAATCTATAATTGATTCTGAGTTTTCGAAATTTAGATTTCTCCTCTTCAGATAAGTTGTTATATTTTAACAAACGTTGAAATTCTTTTCTTGAACACATACAAATTTGAAGCTCAGTCCAGTTGGGTTGACACGAAGGTACATTAAACAAAAAATGATTCATGTTGAGGTGCAATTACTTTAAGAGTTTGTTGATAAATGAGCAATTTGATTGTGTCAAAACTTTTCAACGGTAACAATTGACCTCCTGCAAAGTTTTTATGAGATTTCAAACACTTTAAAAACATTTCTCAACTGCGATCCAACAATTTTTTCTTCCAATGAACAAAAGTAGTGCCATTTTCTAACAAGTCATTTTTCACAGTGTCAGTTTCTTCCTTTTCGTTAATGGGTCGAGGTCGATCTTCTTTCTCCCTTATCTGTTGAATTACATTTTGAGCTTCTGAAAGTTCAGACTCCAACGATTTTTTTCTCTTTTTCTGTTTGTCTCTTGAAATTTTAGCAAACTTTCTGTTCTTCTGTGCCAGGTGCACTGTTTCCTGTTTTTTTTGTCTTTCTGATCTCAGATGTCTTTTTTCATTTGTTTTTAACAATTGGTCTTTCTCTCTTTTTCTTTTTCTGTAATTTTTAGAGTACATTCGATTGTTTTCTGCTCGTTTTGACTTTTTTTTCTTTTCTTGTTCATTTTCAATGTTTTTTGAACAAATTTGGATTTCTGGATGCATGTTTAATGTTATTCCCATTTGTTGAATCACAGTTTGAGCTTCAAGTAACTTTGTTTCCAACATTTTTTCTTTGCTTTTTTGTTTGTTTCTTGAAATTTGGGCATAACATTTGTTTTTATACCTTCTTCTCAATTGTTTCAATCTCTCTTTTTCACTTTCACTGATGTTGGCAGTACTTAAAAACAATTTGGCAGCCTTTAAACTTAATGTACAATAATGATGGTCTTTGTTTTCATTATTTATCAAACGTTTTTGGTTAGACATTGTATTTTTTTTAAACACACTTCTCAAAATACTTCAAACTCATATATTTTTGCATTTCTTTAGTGACCACATCCCTTCCAATAGTTGCTTTGCTCACACATGTGTATTGCTTTTAGCATGCATTAAAGTTCGGAATGTTTAACCGGGAAAATGTTTAAACCTTTTTCGGAAAATAATTTAAAAACGGAACAATTTCAAAATAATCACTACAACTAAATTGCAATACTTACCTTGGTTTATTAAAAAACCTTGGTGTTATTGCCAAAAACAAAAAATAAACCTAAAAACGGAACAAATTAAAAATAATCACTGAAACCTAAACAAGAACTTACCTTGACCTAGCTAAATCCTTGGAAATCTTACACCGACATCAATAATTGACATTATAGATAGCTGTGACACGGTTGTTTACCTAATTAAACTCATTGTTTGGAGGTCAAGGTCACGGAGAAGATTTACTTACACACATTACTTATTAAACAAACAAACAGACAGACACATTTGTTAATTAAATTCATTGTTGTTTGGAGTCAACCACTTGTTAGATGTCATTCATTTTGTCAAGAGTGTTGACAAACTGTCAAAAGTGATTAACGACCTGTCAAAAGTGATGAACGACTTGTTTACAAACTGTCAAAAAGTGATGATTCATTGATATCCAATCAATATTACCCATCGATTATCGAAAAAATCAATACAATCGAACAATTATTGGTCTATCTAAAACGTCTAACGAGTTTCACTTACAGAGAGAACACACAGACAGACAAACAAACAGACGACAACGTTGTTTCTTATATATAATAAAAAAAAATATACTTATTTTACCACAAACGAGACTACTTATTTACACGGAGAACTTATACTTACACACACTACATAGATACAAACACACAATACAGGGCCGCCCCCCGTCGCCCCCCGTAGACAATATACATACACACAAACCATACGCACAAACGCACAAACAGGCGTCAGCATTTTCCACGTCAGCATTTTTTGAGAGAGGGAAGCCGATTAGTGAGGGGGGGAAGCTCTCGACCAATCAGAAGGCGGCATTTTCCTATGTACTGCTATTAAGTTAACTCTATACTATAATAAAAAAAATTTCATCAACTTTATCCAACACCAACAGCTTAGTGCGTACACCGCACGAGCTTGCCTGCGCCTGCAAGCACGCACGCATGCAATTAGAGAGAGAGAGCAACCTTATGCTATAAGCTCAAAATGGGTAATTTTACTCGCTCTCTTTTTCGCTCTCCGTGCTAAATGGCAGGCCCAATCCGACCACATCGCCGTCTTTCCCACTACTATTATAAAAAGATTTTGGCAGCGGTGGGATTTGAACCCACGCCTCCGAGGAGACTGGTG
>Ga0208483_1000322_pt1 | contig 10385 bp, 12 predicted proteins | sample LakMenE01Jun11ns_FD_150659 | JGI IMG/M metagenome (GOLD analysis project Ga0208483, IMG submission 150659) | Freshwater microbial communities from Lake Mendota, WI - 01JUN2011 deep hole epilimnion ns (SPAdes) | ecosystem: Environmental > Aquatic > Freshwater > Lake > Epilimnion/Euphotic zone ... | reverse complement strand
CCTGAAAACGAAGAAACGTGGATGGCTCTTGCCGATGCGTTCTTCAAACACGGAAATAGCGAAAAAGCTTTGGACACCATGCTAGAAGCCACTTTGGTACATTTATCAAATCCAGATATTGGATACCGAAGAGCAGTTTACTTGGTGGAATTAGGAAAAATTCAAGATGCGCAAGAACTTCTTCACTACCTTATGCAAAATGAAAGCGCACAACTCTCAGAGTTGGAAGAATACTACCCAAAAATTCTTCAATTACCGTTTTACATTCAACTAAAAAGCGACCTCGGGTTAGTGTAATTTTCACACTAAGTAAATTTAACCGATATTCGCACAAAATTAGAAACTATGAACATTCAACTAAGCCACATGCCTAGCCGCGAAAAGAAAGAACGTCAGTTCGGACTTACGATGGTTATGGACAAAGGAATCTCTCTTCGCCAGGCCGAGGACATGATCGCGAGCAGTTCTGAATATATCGATATGGTGAAACTTGGTTTTGGAACCTCTGTGTTTTCAACCCAAGTGAAAGAAAAAGTGAAGATGTACCACGATGCGAAAATTAAGGTTTACCTCGGTGGAACTCTTTTCGAAGCATGTTATGTTCGCGGAGAGTTAGACAAGTATCGCAAGTACATCGACAGTCTTGGAATAGAAATGGTTGAGGTTTCTGATGGTAGCATGGCTTTGGATCACAAAAAGAAATGTGCGCTTATCACGGAATACGCAAAAAACTACCAAGTACTTTCTGAAGTTGGTTCGAAAGAAGAGGGAATCTTAATTAGTCCAGCTAAATGGATTAAAATGATGCAAGCTGAATTGGACGCTGGCTCGTGGAAAGTGATTGCTGAAGCACGTGAAAGCGGCAACGTTGGAATCTATCGTCCAAGCGGACAAGCGCACGTGATGCTCATCAATAAAATCTTAAGCAAGATTAACGGAAACGACATTATCTGGGAAGCACCGAAGAAAGCGCAGCAGGTATATTTCATTAAGAACTGCGGTTCGAATGTAAATCTTGGAAATATCGCAGAAAACGAAACCATTCCTCTGGAGTGCTTGCGTATGGGATTGCGTGGAGATACTTTCTTCGATTACCTTCCCGAAGAAATAGTTTCTAAAATGAAAGGATAATATGCAACATTTGCAGGCTGACGAATTATTTATCTGGAAAAACGAAAACAAGCCGCACTTGTTGGTAGACATTCGTGAAGAATACGAGGTGGCTATTTGCACCCTTGGTGGAATGCATATTCCTATGGAGCAAGTCATTGAAAAATACCCTTCCCTTCCAAAAGAAAATCCAATTGTCTTCCATTGTAACAGTGGAAAACGTTCAGACGCGTTGGTATATATGATTGAAAAGAAATTCCCTGGAGACGCAATTTACAGTCTTGCCGGTGGTGTTCAAGGGTACGCAGAACAATGCGCTCCCGAAATTAAATGCTCACTTTAATATGGAAATGATCCAGTCTTTTTTGCACTTCGTTCTGCACTTGAATGAAGAACTTCCGCTTTTGTTGAATGAATACGGAGTATGGTTTTATGCCATTCTATTTCTTATCATTTTTGTTGAAACCGGATTGGTTGTTATGCCTTTCCTACCAGGAGATTCATTGCTATTCGCAGCAGGAGCTATGTGTGCTGGAGAAAACAATTTGAGTCTTTCCATTTTAATTGTATCCTTAATTATTGCAGCTATTTTAGGCGATCAATGCAATTATTTTGTGGGAAGATTTTTCGGATCGAAAATCGTTGAAATGAAATTCCGAGGTAAGCCACTTATTGCTGAAAAGCATTTATCTAAGACGGAAGAGTTCTTCACCAAGCACGGAACCAAAGCTATTATCATGGCGCGCTTCGTTCCTATTGTTCGCACGATTACTCCATTCGTTGCCGGAATAGGCAAAATGGACTACCGCAAGAAATTCCTTCCTTACGATATTTTCGGAGGAGCACTTTGGATTGTAAGTATGTCGCTCGCCGGCTATTTTTTAGGTCAAATTGAATTCGTTAAAAAACACTTTGAAGCAGTTGTCATTCTCATCATTCTGATCTCTCTTGCCCCTATGGTATTTGCTTATCTAAAAAGCAAATTCGGTTCGAAGGCATGAGAACGTTTGGGCTCCTTGGAAAGTCGTTAAAGCATTCTTTTTCGAAGGATTATTTTGAGAAAAAAATTGCGAAGCACCTTCCGAAGGACCTTGCGAAGCACCTTTCGCAGAATCTCGAAGAATGGTACATAAATATTGAACTCGGCTCAATTGACAAAATTCGTGATCGAGAGGAATTTCACGGATTAAACGGTTTCAACGTTACCATTCCATACAAACAAGAAATTATCCAGTATCTCGATGAACTTACGCCTGAAGCAAAAGCGATTGGCGCAGTGAATTGTGTTGAAATTATAGAGGGACGTTGGAAAGGTCACAATACCGATTTCATTGGATTCAGACGAACGCTGCTTCCTCTCATTGAAAACCGCGTTGAAAACGCCCTTATTCTTGGAACAGGTGGAGCATCGCTCGCTGTTGCTTATGTCTTGAAAGAATTGGGCATTCGCTTTTTCTTCGTGAGTCGAAATCCGCAAAACAAACAGACCTGTTCATACGAGCAAGTAACACCCCTCCTTCTCGATAAATGTAAGCTCATCGTGAACACCACTCCTGTTGGTCAATTCCCTAATGCATTCGAGAAGCCGAACCTTCCCTATTCCAGCTTAACCGATCAACATGTCTTGTACGATTTAATCTACAATCCTGAAACAACAGCCTTCCTTCAAGAAGGAATTTCCCGAGGTGCTCGATACTGCAACGGCCGAAGCATGCTTGAAATTCAAGCCGACGAGAGTTACAAAATTTGGAATCTTCTTTCCGAATAAACAGCATATAATTTATACGGTTTTGGCATAAGGATTCGAGAAATTCCTTTAGAAATTTGTTGCGGAAAAACACCATACGTACATTTGTGAAAAATACACGTATGCAGACTAAATTAACTTTAATCATGGACAAGAAACTTATAGAAGAAGCGAAGGTCTACGCAAAAGAAACACAACAAAGTCTGTCGCAATTAGTCAGCGAACAATTGGAAAGAATTCTTTGCAAGAACGAAGACCCTGACAAGTACAAAGATCATCCAATGGCCGATCTTCTGGGCATAGCTAGTGACTTACCTGAAGAATTTAAAGGAAAATCACACAAACAAATTATGTACGAACACATTGCAAAAAAACACGCATGAAGCACATCTTTTTTGACACTAATATCATACTTGACTTTCTAATAAATAGAGGTCCTCATGGAAAACCTGTTCTTCATATTTTTTCACTTCAAGAGAAAAAAGTAGTGAAAATATACACATCCACTTATGCTGTACTTTGTGTTCAATATTTTCTGCGGAAAATAGTCTCGGCAGATAAAACTAAAGAGATAATTCTTCGGCTAATCGATGAAATTGAAATTCTTGACACCAATAAAAAAATGCTGTTAGCAAGCCTCAGTAGCCAAATGGAAGATTATGAGGATGCAGTCCAAGTTCAATGCGCTTTATCAAATCGAAAAATCACTCACATGATTACGCGCAACAAGAAAGACTTCAAAGATTGTCCTTTACACATCTGCACAGCTAAGCAATTCACGGAGCAGTTCACTTCCTAACCACAATCTTCTTCCGAACGGCAGCTCCGTTCAATTTCAGAATATAAATCCCTTCCGAGAAGTTTGAAAGATTAACAAGCGTGGTTCTTGCATTCACGCGTTCCGACCAAACTCTTCTTCCACTTAAATCATACAACTCCAAAGCTGAAACAGTGTTCCAATTCGAACCGGCATCTATGGTCAGTTGTGTGCTCGCTGGATTCGGATAAACTTGAATGTCGTTGAAGAGCGTTTCATTCACTGCAATAATTGTATCGCTTGAATAAAATCCAAGACCTCCTCCTATCTGACCAATAAACAAATCGCGTTTATCGTCCGCCGTAATGTCTTCAAACCAAACCGCACAACGTTCGCCTTCGTTAATGCCTTCGAAGTCTGTTGTGTCAAGAGTGAAGTCACCCAAAAGATTTCCAGATACATTCGAGAAGTGATTGACTTGTCCTGTTTCTGTTCCCAACAACACTTCCCATTCATTCACTTCATTCTTGAAAAAATGTGGGACACTGTATCCGAATATTCCTAAAATATTCGTGGCCACCATTCCTCCCAACGTGTCTTCTCTGAACTCGTATAACGCATCGTTGGATGTACCAATGTTCGCATAGAAGTTCACGTTACCGTTCTTCTCACCTACTGCCAAATCCAACAATCCATCTTCGTTTAAGTCTACATATTGCGGAGTTGCGAATTGGCCCACATCTATGGTTACTCCGTTGTTGTCTTTCAACAATTCACCGTTGTCTGAAAAGGCATATCCATTCGCCGTTGAAGCTCCATTTTCATAACGAACGAGATATCCGTTTTGAACGCCAATTAAAAGATCTTTATCCCCGTCTCCATCGTCATCTCCGAAAGCCAGATACTTGCTATCAAGCGTATCCGTGGCCATAGGCAGCCAGTTGTTCGAGTTGAAATCGAACGAAGGAACTGATGGCGTTCCGTTGTTGTAATAGCAAAAAATTCTCGACGTGTGGTTGTTACTTGGAGTAATCGGATCGAACGATTTGCGATTCGTGATAAGCAAATCCTTCAATCCATCGCCATTCAAATCTTCTAAAACCGGATAAGCTCCAGTACCCAATTCAATCATGTCGTGTTGAAGAAAATCGTCCATCACGAATTGAAATTGCGGAGAAGTTTCGCCGCCAATGTTCTCATAATACCAAACGCTGTTCACGTCTTCTGCGGTTGCATAAGCATTCGGAGAGACAAGCAGATCGCTTACGGCATTATTGTTTATGTCCTCGTAATATGCACAAGGAAACAGAGGCAAATTCACAGGTAACGAATTTCCCACTTGTGCCGGAAAATCGAATTGAACGGTAGTCGCACTGTCGAGCCCATTCACTGCATTTTCAAAAAAGATGGCGCCCAAATTATTTTCAGACACATCTCCGATTACAAAATCTTTAATCCCGTTGTTATCGAGATCAATCGAACAAATCGAACTACCCGTATGCAAGCGATCACTCGAGCGTGGGTCTGTCACGTTGAAACCGCAATCGAAATCTCCACCTTCAACAATGGCGAAACTCTCGGGACTTTCTCCGAACATTCCGTAGCATCTGTTTCCACAGATATAGCTTGTTGTTTCACAGTTCCCTTCTTCCGACTGCATAGACTTAAAGAAGTAAACGGTTGTCGATTGTTCGGTGTATGAAAAGATATCTAGATCACCGTCGTTGTCGTAATCGGTAATAGATGGGACGTCTAAACTTACGGTATAGATTGGAGCTTCGAACGGACTTCCAAAATCATAACTCGATTCAATGGTTGCTCCGTTGTTTACGGGTTCAAAGGATAATACGCCGTTGGTTGAAGTGTTCTTCCACAATTTAATTCCACTGTAATAATTGGTGAAAATATCTTCCTTCCCGTCGCAGTTATAATCGCGCAGCAACACCCAATTGGCTAATCCTGTTGGAAAGGCATTGTTGTATTCGCGCGTATAACGGTAATAGGTATCGCCTTGCACATCGCCCATACTGATGAAAACAGAAATGCGTGAACCGATTCGATCGAAAACAAAAATATCCTTGTTGCCATCGCCATTTGCGTCTATCCGAGAAAACTGACACGAGTTTAATCCACCCGCCCAAGGGTTCTGCATGTAGAATCCGTCTGCACTAACCGGAGTGGTGTATGAGCGCGTAAGTGGCTGCGCGATGGCTATTCCGCAAGCGAAAAGGAACAATAAGACGACAGAGTATTTCATACCCCTCAAAGATAGCATTTGCACGTTAACACTTTAAGAAGTTTCTTTGCAAGATGAATGCATCTCTTACATTTCTATTGGTCGCTATAAGCTTGATCATTGCAGGAACGATAATTTTCTTTTTGATGGAAAAACAACATCGCCACAATGAGCAGCGCTGGCAACTTGAATTGCGCAAAGCCAATGCAAGTGCGCTTGCCTCATTGCGTCTTTCTGCCTATGAAAGATTAATTGTTATGTTGGAAAGATCAAGACCAAGCAGCGTTGTCTTGCGAAGCAATCGTTCGGGAATGACGTGTACCTTATTGCAGTTGGAAATGATTCGCAACATTCGCGAAGAATTCGACCACAACGTTTCGTTGCAGATGTATGTAAGCGAGCACACGTGGGCAAGCATTCAGCAAGCGAAGAGCGACATCTCTGAATTATTCAAAGTTTCATACTCGAAAGTAAATCCGGACGACACCAGTATGTACCTCAGCAATTTCGTTTTAGAGATGGAAGCTACAGTGGGGAATCCGGCTGTTGAAAATGCGCTGAGGATGTTGAGGATTGAGTTGATGACGCATTACGCTTAAATCGCCGAAGGCGATCAATCTGACTGCGTCAGATCAATTCTTCGAATCAATCGCGTTGCGATCAAACCTTCGGTGAAATAACAACGCACTTCCAACAACGCACTTCCAACAACGCAGTTCTAACAACGTCAGTTCAAACAACATCGTTCCAACAATACAGTTCTAACAACGAAGTTCCAGTTACGTAGTTCCTTAATTTTATTTTTGCGTTCATTACTTTTAAAAGTTATTTTAGTAAAAAATATTCAACATGTCACAAGCCGATATTATACGAAATGGATTAATAGACAAGTTGCTTGCTATTTCCGATAAAGAATATTTATTGGCACTTTCTCGATTAGTTGAAAGTAGCTCGGTAAACAACGAAAAAATCAAATTCACTCCTGAGCAATTACTTATGCTACAAATGAGTGAAAATGACATTTCAAATGGTCGAGTGATAACCCAAGAAGAATTGGACAAGTCTGATTTGAAATGGTTAAACGAACAATAATCTGGACTGAAACTGCTGCCAAACAGCGTCGTCTAATATTACAGTATTGGACAACCCGCTACTTTTCAAGCAAACCGAAATTGATTCTATCCGTGAATCTGCAATGGGACATTTTAGTTTGTATTATGCTTTCAATGAAAAGGAAATTATTGTAATGGCATTTTGGGACAATAGACAAGACCCTGAAAAACTAATTACTGAATTAACCAAAAGGTAACTCTGACTTCTTCGAATCAATCGCGTTGCGATCAAACCTTCGGTGAATTAAATACGACTTTTATCACCTCTTACCCTCTCTTAACTTCTCTTCCCCTTTCTTAACTTCTCTTCCCCTTTCTTAACTTCTCTTCCCCTCTCTTCCCTTTTCTTATCTTATTCTAATTACTCGCCCTAACTTTAAGTCCCGCTCAACCGCCGTAATCTCAAACTCCCCAAGTCTTTTAGAAGACGAAATGTAAATTAAACTTTCTCCATTCACATTTTTCAAAACAGTATCTGGAAGATTTGCAAATGAAATGCGACCTGGAATTAAATGATGTCCGATTTCTTGATTAAGCGCCGCTCTATTTGCGCTGGGGACTAAAGCCTTATATTTATCGAGTCCCTTCCCACGCAGAACAGCGTCGGACGGAACCAAAAGCGTGTATTCGTTTTTATTCAACGAATCAGACCAATTACTTAACTCTACTAAACTGGCCCAAACAGTAGTCTCGTATTCTGAATTCAGAAATGTAATGATGTTCTCTTCTTTCTTCGAATAAACCGAACGTTCATTCGGCTTCGACACCGAAACAGATTGTTCCGGCTCTGAAGAAGAACAGGCCTGCAACAGTAGAATTATTCCAATGTAGCAGGCCTGTTTCATTTCAATATAAATTATTACGCTTTTGCTTTCACCTTCGGAGATGCCGAAAGCAATGCTTCACTTGCGTAGTCTTTAAACTTCTCGAAGTTGGTGACAAACTTTTCAGCCAACTCATTCGCCTTCGCATCGTAAGCGTCTTTGTCTGACCATGTGTAACGTGGATTCAACATTTCAGCAGGAACCTCTGGACAAGAAGTTGGCATTGCCAATCCGAACACTTCGTGCGTCGCGAATTCAACATTATTCAACTTTCCTTCCAACGCAGCAGTAATCATGGCGCGAGTGAAGCTCAACTTCATGCGGCTTCCTACTCCGTATGCACCACCTGACCAACCGGTGTTGATTAACCACACTTGCGCCCCGCTCTCGTCGATTTTCTTTCCTAACATCTCAGCATAAGCTGTTGGATGTAACGGTAAGAAAGGCGCACCGAAACATGCACTGAACGTAGTCGTTGGCTCTGTAATTCCAGCTTCAGTTCCTGCAACTTTCGCAGTGTACCCGCTAATGAATTGATACATCGCCTGCTCCTTGGTAAGCTTGCTAATCGGAGGCAATACACCGAACGCATCGCAAGTCAAGAAGAAAATATTTTTCGGAATACCACCCACACTTGGATTCATCGTGTTGTCGATGTGCTCCAACGGATAGCTCACACGTGTGTTCTCTGTCTTGGCGCTTTCGGCGTAATCTGGAGTAACACCGTCGTCTTCAAAACCAATGTTCTCTAATAACGCTCCGAACTTAATCGCATCGTAAATCTGAGGCTCTTTCTCACGAGACAAGTCAATGGTCTTCGCGTAACATCCACCTTCAAAATTAAAGACTGTTGTGTCGGTCCATCCGTGCTCGTCGTCTCCAATTAATCTTCTATTCGGGTCAGAAGACAGTGTCGTTTTTCCTGTTCCTGAAAGTCCGAAGAATACCGCAGTGTCGCCGTCTTTACCTACGTTCGCAGAACAGTGCATAGACAATACATTCTTCTCGTGTGGAAGGACGTAATTCAACACTGTGAAAATCCCTTTTTTAATCTCTCCAGTATATCCTGTTCCGCCAATGATCGCCATTTTCTTCGTGAAGTCGATGATTGCGAAATTGTGTTGACGCGTTCCATCGATTTCTGGATCGGCCATGAATTCAGGGGCACAGATGACGTGCCACTCAGGAGTCATCGTTGTTAATTCCTCTGCAGTTGGACGCAAGAACATGTTGCTTGCGAACATGTTGCTCCATGGAAATTCTGTTACCACACGCACATTCATACGGTAGCGAGGATCTGCACAAACATAAGCGTCGCGCACGTATACTTCGCGTCCGTTTAGGTATGCGCACATACGCTCATACAAGCGTGTGAATTTATCTGAATCGAATGGAATGTTGAATTGGCTCCACCAAACGCTGTTTTCGGTAGAAGCGTCTTTCACAATAAACTTGTCTTTTGGAGATCTTCCGGTGAATTCCCCGGTATCAATGGCTAAGGCGCCCGTATTCGTAAGTGTTCCCTGAGAAAGTAAAATGGTTTCTTCAACCAATTCTGCAGGTGTCATGTTCCAATATGCAGTGGAAACATGTTTAAGTCCTAGGTAGGCCAATGTAGCGCCTTCGGGACGTGTACCGATGTTTGTCATGAATAAATTTTTGGTTCGACTGTCATTGAATCGTTAACACAAAGGTAATAATAAAAAAAGGGGTGAGAATCCTCGAAACTCACCCCTTTCTCAACCATTAACGGTTTGAAATGTTGATTAATTATTCTAAGTATAGCTCAATTAGTCCTTCAGGCGCCGCTGTAGAAATGGTTTTGCTCTCGTCGTCTATTTCCAAAACGAATTCGGGTTGAAGGGGAAGTAAGATGAGTTTGCCCGTATTGTGACGAATTTCAAGTTGTGGATTCTTTCTGTTCTCCACTACCTCTTCCACGACACCAATGTTTCCATGTGTTTGATCGAAGACCTCGTATCCGACCCAATTCACCATGTCTCTGCGGTCTTCGTCTTTCACGGAAAGTTCGGTTAAACGCACATAGACCATAGACTTCAACAACGATTTCGCTGTGGCCTCGTCGTTAACTCCGGCTAATCTCACTTTCACCGAATCGTTGGTCTTCGGTTCGAATAATTCAATTTTATAGGGAACCAAGCTTCCTTTAATTTCCAAAAATAAAAACTGTAACTCCTTGTAATCTGCCACCTTCGCGGTGTCCAGAAAAACCGTCAACTCGCCTTTGTATCCATGTAGCTTGGTGATCTTACCCAAGCAGTGCATTTCGTCTTTGTTCATGGTGCGAAGATAATGATGTAAATTTGCCGAACTTATGAAAAGAACCCTTCAATCCATTATACCACCGCCACCAACCAATTTCGTTGGAGACGGATTCAAAGTTCATCACTTCATTCCCGATTACTATTTGAGTATGGAAAGAATGAACCCGTTTATTATGTTGGATTACGCGGCTCCGCATTACTTCCCTCCGACAGAAGTTCAGAAGGGCGTGGGTGTTCATCCGCACAAAGGATTTGAAACGGTAACCATAGCTTACAAAGGAAGAGTTGCGCATCACGACAGCGCGGGAAATAGC
>Ga0208483_1000320_pt1 | contig 10401 bp, 9 predicted proteins | sample LakMenE01Jun11ns_FD_150659 | JGI IMG/M metagenome (GOLD analysis project Ga0208483, IMG submission 150659) | Freshwater microbial communities from Lake Mendota, WI - 01JUN2011 deep hole epilimnion ns (SPAdes) | ecosystem: Environmental > Aquatic > Freshwater > Lake > Epilimnion/Euphotic zone ... | reverse complement strand
ATCTTGTACTGTTACTGCCCTTTTTTGTGCTGAAAAATTAAATGAAACGTAATTTCTAATTTCTTCCAATGAGGGAATTCCCGCTCCACCAACAGCTGCCGTGACATTTACACATCTTAATGAATTAACTACAGTAGAGTTTGTTGTTTCAGAAGGCCCATTAACATAAAAAGATATGGTACCTAATTGATTAATTACATTTGAACCTAAATTTGTTGCTAATCCACCACCAACTCTATATTGAATAAACAATGTTGAATTTGGAGATAATGCCGAACCTAATGAAAAATTATTTGAGTATTTTTGAAGTTCTAATGTGGTACCTAAAGTTGTGAATTGGTTTAATTGGTCTTGAGCAGTGTTTGTTCCTCCACCAAATGTCATTTTTTTAAATCCTTCAGGTGTAAATTCCGTAATAAATCTATTTTGTGTTTGAATGTATTTTCCAACTTTAATTCCAGGTTGGTCGGAAACTTTTGTTAAGTCTTCAATAAAAACTCGGTCTTCCGCCAAAGCATCTACCTCATACCATTTATTATCTAAACCTAAAAACTCTGCAGTTGTCGGTGTATTTGTATATTGTGTACCATTTTTTAATATGACACTTGTAATACCTAATACGTTCTTTTCTGGTAAAAATAATTCAAAGAAAGGTTTAACATCATTTGCACCAATAACTCTTTTAAATACTTTTGTTATACCATTAACAACAACTTCTCTTTTTGTAATAGTATAATTAACTAAAATATTATTAGAATTAAAGTTTGGAATTTTTAGTCTATTTGGAAACCCTTGGGAATTATATGGTGAAGCAAAATCAATATCATTAACATTTTCAAATACAATTCCAGCCCCGACAACTTGTGACCCTCTTGTTAATATTCCAAGATATCTTTCATCTTCTTTATCACCAAAAGCAGGAACTGTAACTGAAAAATCAACCAAAGAAACTGAAGGTCTTTGACCTGGTAATTTTAATCCGTAAGTTCTAGCGATATTATATATTGATGACCTTTGTTGTGCATATTGTAATACTGTTTCCTGAATACTTCGGTCAATATTATAATGTAAGTTGTCAGCAATTGCAGCATTTAAATCAATAAATACGGAAAATATTGAAGCGTCATTAAAATCTTGGATTAAGTCAGGATAGTAAGTTTTAGTATAATTTAAAAGTTCTGTCCTAATTGACTGATAATCTCTTGTTGCGTATGATATTTTATTATTTGCCATTTATATTAAATATTAATAATAACAAAATCACTCTGTGCGTATGTTGAGCCGTTTGTTGAGTAATCTAATCTTATTTTTGCGGTGTATTCAGAAGTTCCTTTACCCGGAAATCTGTAAATTGATGATTCACTAGTTCCCACAAAATTTTGACCTGTTGCAATATCAACTTCTTCTTCTGGGTCTGCAGGTAATATACTTAAACTATTAACTAATAAATTTGGCATAAAATTTTCAATAGCATCTCTTATGTCAGATTCAATTGCTGTAAAAGTAACGCCATCAAATGGTTCAAAGATAAATTCATATAATCTTGTACCAAATTGAGGTAAAAAGTATCGAGAACCTCTTCTTGTTAACAATAAATGTATTAAGTCCGCTTTAATTTCTTGGGATTGTAGTTCAGTAAGTTCTAAATAATCCCCTCGTCTAGAATCTCGAAAAGGGAAATTAATACCATAAGTAACACCATTTGCCATAACTATAAATATAGTACTATCTATTTTTCTTTAAATAGATTAAAAATGAAAAATCCCGACACGTCGGGATTTATAATTAAGAGCTACACCCAAAACATTCAAAAGGACTATCTTTAGGTTTTGTGTTTAATTCAATTATTTCAACTTTTGGTATTTCAATCTTAACATTAGGTTTTGATATTTTTGAAACATCAACCGCCAAGTGTTTTGCTCCTGTTGAAATCGCTTTAGTTCTAACATAATAACATAAAGTTTTTAATCCTTTTTCCCATGAATGGAAATGTGATGAGGTAATTTTAGACAATGTTGGATTTGCCATATAAATATTCATTGATTGTGATTGGTCAATAAATGGTGCTCTATCTGCCGCCATATTAATCAATTCTTTTTGTGAAATTTCCCAAATTGTTTTGTATTTACTAATCAAGTATTCTATACGTTTAACTTTCTTAGTATAGTTTTTATCCTCAGTGTCAAGATGGTTATTAAAGTTAATGTTTTGAATTGAACCTTCATTTAAAATGATTTCATTTTTTAATTCTTCACTCCAAATACCAATCTTTTCAAAATCATTAATCAAGTATTTGTTCACAATCATTATTTCACCACCAACAACTCGTCTATTAAAAAGAGCAGAATGTGCGGGTTCTGTCATTTCAAACGAACCTGTAATTTTTGCTGAAGATGCTACAGGCATTTGAGCGGTAAATAATGAATTACAAACACCATAATTTTTAACGTTTTGTTTTAAATCGTTCCAAGGCCATCTACCTGAAAGGTCATCTTCGTTTAACCCCCACATATCAAATTGAAATACTCCTTTAGACATAGGTGAACCCTTGAAGTGAACGTATGGTTCGTATTTACCTTCCATACATAATTTATTACTTTCGGTGATTGCCGCAAAATAGATAGTTTCAAAAATCGCTTTGTTTAATTTTTTAGCTTCTTCAGATGTGAAAATGTAATCCATTAAATAGAATACATCGGCCAATCCTTGAGTTCCAATCGCAATTGCTCTTTGGTCTAATCCACCTTTTTTACCTTTTTCAGTTGAGTAACGATTGATATTAATAACTTTATTAAGTGCTCTAACAACTTTTCTAACTTCATCATAAAGTAGGTTAAAATCAAACTCACCCTTTTCAATAAAGTTTTTTAATACCATTGAGGATAATGTGCAGATTGCTGTGGTTTTCTCGTCAGTATATTGGTAAATTTCATTACAAAGATTTGATTGTTTAATTACACCAATGTTCTGATGGTTTGTTTTTTTGTTAGCGCTATCTTTAGAACATAAGTAAGGAACACCTGTTTCAACTTGTGACTCAACAATCTTAGTCCAAACATCTTGAGCTTTAACTTTTTTACCAAGACCTAATTCAACTGCCATGTTGTAGTTGTTTTCATACTCATCACCATAGCATTCTTGAAGTGGTTTAATACCTGCTTTAATAATATCGTTAGGACAAAACAGATACCAATCAGTACTGTCTTTTACCGCTCTCATGAAGTTATCTGGAATCCAAAGAGCTGTGAATAAATCTCTCGCCCTTAATTCTTCGGCTCCTGTATTTTTTTTGATTTCCAATAAATCCATAACATCTTTGTGCCATGGTTCAATGTAGATTGCAGCACTACCAGGCCGTCTTCCTTGTTGGTTAAAGAATCTTAATGACTCATTAACAATTTTTAAATACTTCAACAATCCCCCTGAGTGTCCTCCTGATGTAGATATTCTACTTTCCTTACTTCTAATGTTAGACATAGATAAACCAATTCCGGCAGCGTCTGAAGAGTAGGTTGAAATATCATTTAAAGTCTCCAATAAACCATTACGTGAATCTGAGTTATTATAATGTAATACACAAGATGCTAATTGAGGAACTTTACTACCTGAATTGATAATGATTGGTGTTGCGGGAGAAATAAGTTGATTAGACAATGAATTATAGTATTCTACCGCTTCCTCAAATGAGTTTGTTACCCATAGAGCAACTCTCATATACATGTGTTGTGGTCTTTCAACTACTTTACCTTGTGGTGTCTTTAACAAATACATTTCTTGCAATGAACGCCAAGCAAAATAATCAAAATTATAATCTTTATTATGATTTATAATTTCATCAATATTTTTTTCTCCGTATTTTTGAATTGTTTCTATTAACAAATCATTAATAATTCCATGTGAATGTAACTCTGCAATTGTTTCTGAAAAACTTGGGTTAGTTTCTTTATGATATGAAGAAATTGCAACTGATGAAGCCAATCTTGAATAGTCGTGATGACTACCAGTATATGCCGCAGCAATTTCATAAACCAACTTATCCAACTCTTTAGTTGTGATAAGTCCTTCAGTTGGTACCGAGGTAATAACTTTGATGAAGATTTCATCAGAATTTACGTTCAACCCTTTAGCCGCACGTTTAACTCGATTATATATTTTTTGAGGATTGAATGATACGTCCTCACCGTTTCTTTTTTTAATTTTTAATGACATCATATAATTTTAATATTAGAAATCTTCCTCGAAAGAAATTGTTTCGTTTAATTTTGCTTTTTGATACTCAACAGTTCTTGACTCAAAGAAATTTCCTTTTGTCTCAACCGCAATTTGTTCCATGAACTTAAATGGTTGTTCAACATTAAACTCCTTTTTACATCCTAGCTTAACCAATAACCCATCAACGACAAACTCAAGATATTGTTTCATTAAGTTTGAGTTCATTCCAATTAAAGATACTGGTAATGACTCGGTAATAAATTCTTTCTCAATTTCTAATGCCGATAATAAAATCTCTCTGATTTTTTTTTCACTTGGTTTATTTTCAATGTGATTGTTTAATAGGTGAATTGCAAAGTCACAATGTAAATTTTCATCTTTAAAGATTAATGAATTAGCATTACACAATCCTTGTAGGATACCTCTTGATTTTAACCAAAAAACTGAACAGAATGAACCTGAAAAGAAAATACCTTCAACTGCCGCAAAGGCAACCAATCTTTCTTGGAAGGATGATTTTTCAATCCAATCCAAAGCCCATTTAGCCTTTTTTTGAACTGCCGGTAAATTATCCAAAGCAGTGAAACATAAATTTTTTTCTTCTTCATTTGAAATGTATGTATCAATAAGAAGTGAATACATCAAACTATGAATGTTCTCCATCATAAGTTGAAACCCATAAAAGAATTTTGCTTCGGGATATTGTACCTCACGATAAAAGTTTTCCGCCAAATTTTCATTAACAATACCATCGGAAGCCGCAAAGAACGATAAAATATTCTTAACGAAATATTGTTCATTTTCAGATAGATTATTCCAATCTCTGATGTCATTAGTTAAATCAATTTCTTCAGCTGTCCACAAAGCAGCTTGGTGCATTTTGTAGTACTCCCAAATATCATTGTGCTGGATTGGGAAGATAACAAACCTATTAGGGTTCTCCATTAATATTTTTTCCATAATTGTTTTTTTAAGATTTTTGTTCTTGTTCTCTTTGTTTTCTTTTGTCCAACAGTTCTTTAACTCTGTCTCTTTTTCTTTCCTCTTGTTGTTCTCCAAAACCTAAGAACGTTACAGATGACTCTGTATCAATTTCAAGTAGTTCGTTGTTGAACTTACAGTTCTCAAACACTACCCCATCTTTACCAATACGTGATTTGGTAATTGCTATTGTTGCCAAATTCATTTCTTTTTGTTGTAAAGTTTTTGCCACGGAAATGATAACGTGTCCAACTTGTGCTTTCTTAATAGAACCTCCCATTTGGTCGTTGGTTACAACCTCAGAAGATATAGAACTTCTGTTACCCTGTGTTGCCGTCCATCCAACTAATGACAGTTCGTGACACATTGCCTCAAAACCTCTCATAACTGAACCCTCAGCTTTCCACTCGTCCTTACTTGTACTTTCCGGTACAATACAATCAATATAATCTAAAAGTACCAAGTCAATTTTTGTTCCGTCAGCAATCATTTTTCTGATTTGGTTTTTAATCTGATTCATAGTTATAGAATCTGAAGGTAGTTTTTTCATAATTAACTCATTCTTCATGGTTTCTTTAATTTCTGTAATTTTAGACATAACCTCGTCTTTGTGTTTTACTAAATTATCAGGTTCAATTCCAGTCCAAAGTGTGAAATGTTTACGTTGTATAATTTTTGGATTGTCCTCAAAAAAAATTTGGAGAACATTATACCCAAGATTAAACGCGGTATTGGCAATCTTTGTTAAGATGGTAGTTTTACCAACACCTGTCGGTGCAAGGATAACCCCAATCTCACCCTTTGCAAGACCGCCCTTAAGCAATCTGTCAATACCAGGTATTCCTAATGGAATTGGATGTCTAAAATCCTCATCAAGGACTGTTTCAAGATTAGAAAAAACATCAAGGGTTCCAGTATCTTTTTCCCCAACCTGTAACGCCTCACGAACCAAACTCTCAACTTTGTCATAAGATTCAAAGTCACCTTCAGTAATAATTTTTTGGGCTTTGTCCATCGCCTTTTGTAGTTCCTGTTGTTTACAAAACTTCAACGCTTTTTCTTGAACAAATTGTGTACCCTCAAATGGTGCATCTTTTACTTTTTTAATAGTGTCGATAACAATTTTTGCAACCAATTCTTGTGAAATCTCAGATTTTACAATTTGTTCGAGAGTATCAAAATTAGGGGTAGATTGGTATTTGGTGTGATACTCCTTGGTCATTTGCAAGATAATCTTAAAGTATTTGTTATCAAAATATGTTGTTTCAATAACATCCATAATTGATGTTGAAAATTCTTTATTTACAATAAGTTGGTTTAAAAGTTGTATTTGGAATGTGTTTCCTAAGTAGTCAAAGTTTTTGTTCATATGATATATTTCTCTCGTCTGTTTTATTAAATATTCACTTGTTTAAGTCAAATCCCAAATATTCTAAACTTAATTTTTGTTCGGAAAAAATGTCAGTTAATTCTTTTAACATGTTTTTTAAAAATGGTCTTACGTCAACAGTATAACGAACTTTTGGTGGGAATTTTTTTCCATCAATACATCTATGACAAATTGTCTGTTCACCAATTTTAAGATAAATATTGAATTGTTCACTACCTTCAGTAAGGGATGTTTCCATGATTAACGGGTCATTGATAATTAAATTCATATTGTCCATCATATAAATTACTGTTTTCATTTTTAGGTGATACTCAAGTTCTCTTTTAAATTGTGAGATAAAGTCGTATAAGTCTACGGAATTTTTTGCCTTTGGGTTATACCCTCTGACATTAAAGAATCTTTGAACAACGATGTTATCGTTTAATGTTAATAAAAATTCTATTTTAGTGCTGTCTTGTTCTTTCATAATTAATTTTTTTTTGTGTTTCTTTTTTCTTTTCTTGTTAATTTCATAAAAGGTGTTAGGAAGTTTACCCAAGCCTCGTCATTTTTTGGTAGATATTTGAAAAGTCCATCTTCCACCATCATTCTCATTAAATTTTTATATCCCCTATCTGTAGGGTCTATAGTGTCAGTTAAAATTTGTTCAACTAATTTTTTTCCATCGGTAGTGATTAAAGGGTTTGTAAGGTCGACTATCTTTTTGTTTGTTGTATAAAACTCTTCACCAAGTATAGTTGATTTTGTCTTACCAGTCAAAAGATTTGTGAATGTTTTTGAAGGTTTGTCCTGCAAAAGATTTCGAGCACAATCTAAAATTTCTTCCATAGTACAAGGTTTCTTCTGCACCTGAGGGAAAAACTTAACTAATGTTTTTTCTCCAAGTCCCTGTATTCCTTCAATATTGTCTGATTTGTCCCCCGTGAATATCTTTGTCAACAATACATTGTAGTGAGGTATATCCACTTTGTTTAGAGATATCATATCTCCGTTTTTAAAGTACTGTTTTGTGATAGGCGAATAGATTGTCACATGTTCAGAGATAAGCTGTGTAAGGTCTTTATCCGCAGAAAAAATGATAATCTTCTCGTCTTTAGATATCTTACAATAATAAGCAATTAAGTCATCTGCCTCATTGTCGTGCATCTCAACCTGTCTTACAAATATCTCCTCAAGATATTGTTTGATTCGAGACTTCTGATACAAATACGATTCGTACTTATATTCATTCATATCGTCTTGTCGTCTGTTCGCCTTATACTGGGGGTATATAGATTTTCTGATGGACGAATTTGAATCTCCGTCCCAAAACACAACAACTTTATCATGGTTGTGTTCATTAAGAAATTTACGGAGTATACTCACAAAGTGAAATACTCCACCCACATGAGCTCCGTCGTTAAACACGTCTTTTGCTCCGTGGAATCCTATCTTAAATAAATTATCTCCGTCTACTAGTAATGTCTTAATCACATTTGTGATTTAAATTAATATAAAATCTTGTTACTTTTTTTCAAATTGTCTTCCGCCCATAATGGTTGAAGATTTTTATAATGACATAACATATAAAGTTCGTCTTCTGTTTTTGCCGATGATAACGGAATGATGTGGTCAATGTGCCACTCACTCCTATTTTCCCAAGTCATACCATCAATAAATTGGGATTCTAAATGTTCCTTAAGGAATTGTGGAGAACATCCAACAATTTCGAAAGTATGTTTCGACTTATATTTTAGATATCTATTGACTGAAGTTCTAATGTTAGTTTTAAGTCTAAATAGAATATCTTCTTTTTTTCTTTGTTTTTGGTAATTATTTGAATATTCTTTATTATCACGAGACCATTTTAACTTTCTTTCTTTTTCTTTCTCGTAGTTCAATTTATTATATTCTTCAAAGTATTTTTTATAGTATTCTTGGTTTTCTTTGTTCCATTTAGTATTATATTCTTTGATTTTTTCTTTATTATCTATTCTATACTTTTTAGATTCAATACTTTGACATTCTCTACAATAACTTCTAACCCCGCATTTGACTTTTGACATCTTGTTAAAGTATTTCAATTCTTTTTCAATATTACATTTTGTACAAACTTTGGTTTCCATTTTTAATTATCTTCTTCTTTTTCTTCCTTTAATTTTTTTAATTCAAAATATTTTTTTTCTTTTTCGGTTAAAACTTTTTTAAATTTAGAATTGCGATATGCTTGATATTCTTCTACATTTTTAAAATTCTTAATAGAAAACGATTCATCATCAACTAATCTTGTATTAGTATATGCTATTTTATAATCAGTATACATTAAATTATTTTTACTACTTTTTTCAACACTACTACTATAATCATCAGGTCTTTTTCCTCCAATTTCAGTATAATTCATTGTTTTAGCTAATACCAATGGTTCAGGGTCTTTATATTTAATTAATTGAGATGGTGGAGGAGGTAAAGTATGTTTAATAAATATTTTATTAAAAGAACTATTATCAAATTTTTTATTATCAAATAAATTTTTTGGGTCTGGTAAATCATCTCTATCATTAGAACTATCAGTCATCATATCACCATATCCAAAATCATTTTCATCAATATCTATTTTACACATTTCAAATTTCTTATTAAATTTTTCATTAAAAGAAGCTCCAGTTATATTTCCTATTACTTTTTCTTCATTATAATTATTATCATTATCATTAGTGAGATTATCATAATAATCTTTTGATTGTTTTTTTAATTCAATAAATGATTTATTTGCTTCACGAGATTTATATTCTTCTGCCAATGTTTTAAAACAATCGGTAACAAAATTAAATATAAGTCTATTACCACCTTCTTTATCAGGATGAGTTAATAAAGCGGTAGATCTATAAGCTGTTTTTAATTGGTCCCAATTAAAATTTTTAGGTATTTCTAATACTTCATAATGATCTAATATAGATAAATTTATTTTTGAAAAATCAAAATTAGGGTCTTTTTTTACAACTGCTTTATAATATTGTTGATAAGTGTATTGTCGCGATGAATTATTATTACCCATTAATATAAAACTACTTATATTAAAACTCTATATAATTTTTTATATAAAAAAAACAAAAACTTTTTTATATATTACATCTACACATTGGACAAGTTTTTTTATCCCATTTGGCAATACATTTCTTATGATAGGTATGAAAGCATTTTGTTAGAAATAATGAAACAGAAGCAATTTCGCCAAAACAGATACTGCATGATTTCTCTTCATTATTTCGTGTAGTTTGAATGATAAATAATTTTTCATTAACTTTATTTAAGATCATTTCTCTAACATATGGGCGTGCCAGTTGTTGATGAAATTTAAGTTTATCATTCATATCAAAAGTAGTTTCCTGACTTTTCATAAATGCATCATGGATATCTCCATTAGATTTAATAGTATCAATACAGTCATCAATATCATAAATATCAATAACTTGTGTTGTTTTAGTATTAACTGTATGATTAATAAGATTATCAATATCATTTTTTGTATAAAATTTTGAATAATAATCAATACTTTTAACAAGAGTATTAATTTCATCCGCATTACACTTTCTAAGACGATGAAAAGACATATTTGATATAATAATTACAAATCAAATCATATTTTTATTTATTTATAATAAAATGACAAAAAATTTATTTTTTGCCATTTATAAAACTAATTCTACATATTAGCACGACACATCGGGCAAGTCTTAGAATGCCATTTCTTAATGCATTCTCTGTGAAATGTGTGTTTGCACTTAGTCGCCATTAAAGAGGTCGTTATGATAGTATCTAAGCAGATACAACATTCAATT
>Ga0208483_1000314_pt1 | contig 10551 bp, 9 predicted proteins | sample LakMenE01Jun11ns_FD_150659 | JGI IMG/M metagenome (GOLD analysis project Ga0208483, IMG submission 150659) | Freshwater microbial communities from Lake Mendota, WI - 01JUN2011 deep hole epilimnion ns (SPAdes) | ecosystem: Environmental > Aquatic > Freshwater > Lake > Epilimnion/Euphotic zone ... | reverse complement strand
CTTCAGCTCCTTTACTTCAATAAAATTTTTTTACAATAAGCGATAGCTTGCAAAATTGTATCACAAACATCATCTCTTTTATTCATTTTTAAAATTATTTCTTGTATATTTTCTGGTATATCAATTTCAATTCCGAAATTTTTTGATAAAGACAAAACTTTTTTTGAAACAATCATTTCAACTGACCATTTTTTTCTTTCATCACTTTTTAATTTATTTTTCCCTAAAAAAATTTGTGTTTTTAACGAAGAATGAATAAATTCCAGATTTATTAATTTTTTTTTAATTAGAATATATTTTGTATGAAAATAAGACCATATATGTTGTGAAATTTTTTGAGCTCTTGAATTAACTCCTAGTTGTTGTTCAATTAAAATTGTATCACATGAATCAATATCAAAATCATTTTCTAATATATTTGAAATATTCAGACAAGAATTTAATATTGTTTGTTTATTTTTTATTTCTGATAAAACATTGTAATGTGAAATTTTTAAAACTTTTAATAAATTTCCTTCAAATTGAACAATACAATATGCAAAATTTTTTTCACCAATATCAAAACTTGCAATTTTCATAATAATTGTTTTTTTATAAATTTTCCTTCTTAAAACAAAACTATTTTCATTTTGTTTTTGCTGGAAAATTTAATTAAATTTATTCAAGATAAAATTAGGATTTTTCGTAATTGATGTTTAATTTTTGTTTGAAAAAGAATTTCTCTAAAAAATAAAAAAAATATGTTTTGTGTGTGAAATTTAATTTCTAAAAACAAAAAATAACTATTATCTGTCTGAAATTAAATTTACTAAAAAAATTAAATAACTTAAAAAATATATTTTGAAATTAAAGTTTCCAAAAAAAAATCTTTGGAAACTAATAAAAAATTTAATTTATTATTTTTTAAAATTAAATATTGATGATTAATTTTTTGAAGAATAAAAAATAAGTTCAAAAATAAAAAACCAAAATTAAAAAAATCATTAGTCATAGAAAAGAAAAAATAAGTTCAAATTTTTGATTAATCATTGAAAGAAATGCAGCTGCCGTGTTAATTAAAAAAAATAATGAAAAGATTTTTTACTATTATCATAATTAACACTGGACAATTTTATCAAAAATTGAAGAAACTGAAGAAGAAACAAAAACATAGCAATTAAAATTTTATTTGATTGGAAAAATCAAATATTACAATAACATATTATTTTTTCAAAACAAAAACAGTTTTTGTTGCTGTTTGATTTATTTGATTAATTTTTCCTTTATTATTTAACCAAGACATTCTTTCATTCATCATTAAATTCCAGACAAGATTATTTTCTTTAAACAATTTTTCATCAAATGGAATAGATCCATTTTTTTCTCTTTTGACAAAAGAACCCCATTTTTCACCATTGTCAATAACACCTTGACCATAATAACTTTCTTCAGAAAATAATTTATCTGATTTTTTATCACATTTTTTATCACATTTTTTATTAGAATTTGCATAAGAAGTTTGAGAATTGTTGGTTGAAGTTGCCATAATTGAACGATCAGATCTTTGTAAATTACAAGTAAACAAAAATAAAAATTTTCATTAACTTTTAAAAGTTAAATTTTTCACATCAAATTTTAAAAAAATCAAAAAATTTAAAAAACAATGATACCTAAATTGAGTAAAAAACATTTTTTTAAACTTCTATGATATAAAGCAAACTTTAGATTTTAACAAAATGAATGTGGAAAATATTTTAATTATTGCAGTATGTATAATTTTAATTTCAGTTGTTGGATATTTTTTATGGAATAAAATTTCAAATCAAAATAAAATAATTGAACAACTTTCAAAAAGAATTGAAGATATTGAATTGATGTTTACAAATCCACCTTCTCAAGATGAATTAAATTCTGTTTTTGGATATGAAAAACATCAAATTTCTAATAAACATCGTTTTCAAAAAATCGATCATGAACAAGAAGAAGAAAAAGAATGTGAAAATGGACTTTGTGATTTGAGTCCAATGGTTGTGGATTCATTTTCAAAAGAAGATTAATTTTTTATTTTTTTTTATCTATGTTCATTTCTTTTTATTCAAAAAAGAAATGAAAAAATATAAAACTCTTGTTTTATCAGGAAATTCAACAAATGCTGTTGTAATTTTAGGAACTCTTCAATATTTAATTGATAATTCTGTTCTTGATGAAATCACAACATATGTAGCAACTTCTTCTGGAAGTTTAATTTCTTTATTACTTTTAATTGGATACAATCCATTAGAAATTCTTACTCATTTATGTGCAACAAAAGTTTATGAAACTGTTCCTCCATTAAACATGTCAAATATTTTACTTTCTGGAAAACCTGTTATGGAATTCACTCCAATTAAAACATGTATTGAAAAAATGATAATTAATAAAATAGGTCATGTTCCAACATTAAAATCTTTTTCAGAATATGTTAAAGGAAAAAAAATAATTTTTACAGTTTATAATTTAACAGATCATAAAAGAGAATATTTGTCTGAAAAAACTCATCCTGAAGTTACAATTAGTGAAGCTGTTCAAATGAGTTGTAATTTTCCGGTAATTTTTAGTCCATATTTATATCAAAATAAACATTACATAGATGGTGGTCTTGCTGATAGTTTTCCAATTGAATATGCATTAAATAATTTTAATGGTCCAGTTTTAGGAATTTATATAAAAAATCCTTTACCTAATTACGATCCTGAAAATACAACACCTTTAGTAACTTTAGATATGTTAAAAATTATGTTTAGTATTCATACAGAATCTGTTTTAGAAGATAAAATTAATAGATGTTCTTCTTTATGTAATATTATTGAATTACAACAAAAATCTAATTTTTTTAATTTTGAAAGCAAAAGTGAAGATTTAATTATTCTTTTTGACAGTGGATATGATAAAGGAAAAAAAAATTGGGAACAAAAACAAAATTAATTCAAAACATTTTGTTTTGAATTAATAAAAATTATTTTTATTAATTTGATCTAGTATTTTTTCGAAAACAATCTATATTTTCTCAAAAGCTTCTTTACATGTACAGACATCTCAACAAGGACAACCATTTTCTTCAGCATATTTTAAACAATCTCGACGTCCGTAATAAATAGCAGCAGAAGGTGTAAAACTATCCCAAGGACAACCATTTTCATGAGCATATTTTAAGATTTCTAGATGTCCACCTTTTGCAGCTTCAATACATGTCCATGTATCCCAAGGACATTTATTTTCACGAGCATATTTGAGACAATCGAGATTTCCATTTTTAGCAGCTTGCTCGCATGTCATTGTATTCCAAGGACATTTATTTTCATGAGCATATTTGAGACAATCGAGATGTCCATTTTTAGCAGCTTGCTCGCATGTCCTTGTATCCCAAGGACATTTATTTTCATGAGCATATTTTAAGATTTCTAGATGTCCACCTTTTGCAGCTTCAACACATGTGAGGGTATCCCAAGGACAACCATTTTCATAAAGATATTTGAGACAATCGAGATGTCCATTTGCAGCAGATGTTGAACATATATTTTTTTCATCCCAAGGACAACCATTTTCATAAAGATATTTGAGACAATCGAGATGTCCATTTTTAGCAGCATGATTTGATGTTACTTCATCCCAAGTACAACCATTTTCATGAGCATACTTTAAACAATCGAGATGTCCATTTGCAGCAGCTGTTGAACATATATTTTTTTCATCCCAAAGACAACCATTTTCATGAGCATATTTTAAGATTTCTAGATGTCCATCTTTTGCAGCTTCTTCACATGTTTTGCACTTGTGTTCACATTGTTGTTCGTAACTTTTTTCATAACTTTGTTGGTAACTATTATTGTTTCCCATTTGTTTCAAGTTAATTTATTCTCAAATTAAATTTTTTCATAGATAAATCTGAAAAAATTATAAAAATTAATTTTTTTGTAATTAAATATTTTATATTATAGAAAAAAATGTTTTGTATAAATTCAAATTCAAAACAAAATGTTTTGAATTTATAAGTTATTTTTATTAATCATTAATTTTTTCATGAATTAGAATTTTTAAACAACCGATTAAACTTTCGCAAATAAAACAAAGAGGTTTGTTTTCTTCATAAAAAACTTTAATTGGAGAGTTTGTAAAAGTATGAATTTTTGAAATTCTACTAAATTGTTCTGAAGAAAATGATCTATGAATCAAAACAGGATTTAATTCGTCTAAAGTTCCACATATTAATTTTTTAATAGATCTTCCTGTATCAAAAGAAAATTCTATTTGATTATTTTTTTTAGTCAAATTTACAATATAAGATGTAAAAGAACGACAAAGCTGATTAAAATTATCACCTAAAAGTTCAATAAAAGAAGTTTGAAAACTAGGAAAGATTGCTGGTGTAATTACTTGAATATCTTGAATAGATACGCATAATGATTGAGAAATTTGTTGATTTATTTTCTCAAAATTGAAGAAAAATGGTTCAGTCATTGACATTGTAATTACATCTTTATTTTTAACACTTTTAAAAAATTCTTTATTGATATGATTTCCAAGACCAATATAAATTGTTTCGCCTTCAAAAAAATATTCTTGAAATGATTCTGCAGGAAGAAAAATATTCATTAATAAATTTTGATTAGTCATTTCTTCTAAAAACATTCCTTTTTTATCAATTTTCCAGTTTGCTACTGTCATATTTGAAAAAATAACTTCAAAAAGAGTTTTAAGTTTTCCTGAATGTTTTGTAACAGCTTTAAAAATTTGTTTTTTATTTTGAAAAGTTTCAGAATTCATTTATTAAAAGAATTTTTAATGATAAATTGAAATATTTTGTATAAGAAAGATCAAAAAGAAAAACTTAAAATGAAACTTGTTTTAAATAATTTTAGAAAATTTATAAACAAAGAATTTATATTTGAAAAAAATCAAACTTTAATTTTTGGAAAATCAGGAAAAGGAAAAAGTACAATTTTTATGGCAATAATTTTTGCATTAAACGGAGAAGGAAAAAAATTAATTTCATTTGGAAAAACTTCATGTTCTGTAATACTTGACATAAATTCTCCTACAAATGAAAATGTTATCATTACAAGAACAAAACGTCCAAATCGATTGATTGTTGTTCACAATTCGACACAAAAAGAAGATTTAGAAGCTCAAGTATTTTTAGACAATTTATTTTTTCAATATCAAACCGGATATATTTCTCAACGTTTAGATAAGAATTTTTTATTAATGTCTTCTTTAGATAAAATTTCATTTATTGAAAAAGCAGCATTTGGAACATTTGAAAATCCTGATTTAATTGTTAAAAATTGTAAAGATCTTGTGAAAAATAGAAAAAATGAATTAACAAATGTTCAATTAACAAAAAAAACTATACAAAATGTACTCTCGGAATTAAAAATAGAAAAAATTCCTTTTTGTAATACTCAAAATCTTGATGAAAATGAAATTGAAAATGAAATTTTTTCATTGGAAAAATTGTTAAAAGAATCTAAAGAAAAATTTAATACGTTTTCTGAATGTGAAAAAAGAAAAAAAGAAATGAAAGATAGATTAGAAAAATTAAATCAATTAATTGAAAAATCTGACACAATTGATAATATTGATGAAAAAATTAAACAATTTTCTTTAGAAACTTCATCTTGGAATCAGTATCAAAAAGCTAAATCACTTTTGAAAAAATTAAAAACTTCAAATTTTGATATTGAAAATGAACAAAAAATTATAGACTTAGAAAAAATAATAGAACATTCAAAAAAAATAAACTTTGAAAATGAAAAAATTCTTGAAGAATTAAATAAAAAAATTTTACAATCTGCAACAAAATTAAAATGTCCAAATTGCGAATCTTATATTGCGTTATGGGGAGATTCTCTTTCAATTATAGATAATAACAATTTTTTTTCTCATGAAATTATTTCAGTAAAAGAAGTTAAAAATCTAGAATCTCAAAGAAATAAATTATTACAATTAGTAGAAGAAAATAAAAAAAATTTCATTTCAATGAAAAATCTATGTGAAAAATATTTAAATATTTTTGACATTGAAGAATTAAAATGTCTTAATTTGGTAAAGAAAAAAGCGAGTGAAAAACTTAAACAATTGAATGAATTAAAAACAAATGCTGATAATTATAATTCTCAAAAAACAATTTGTTTATCATTAAAAATAAAAAAACCAAATTATGAAGAAAATTTTGAATTGAAAATAAAAAATAAACGTTCAATTTTATTTGAAATAAAAGAAATTCAAAAATCTTTAAAAAAAGAAAAAGAAAACAATTTAGAAAGTTTAGAAAAAGAAATTATAGAAATAGAACAAAAACTTCAAAAATTAATTTTTAAAAAATCTTCTGTAAAATCTTTTAAACATTGGAATAAAATCGATTTATTAACTAAGGAAGAAAATATATTAGAAAAAAGCTATCCTAGATCTTTAAAATTACAAGAAATTATTAAAACAGCAACAAAACAATCTGTTAAAGAAGTAATTGAAGAAATAAATTTAACTGCTCAAATTTATTTAGATAGTTTTCTTGAAAATGTAGTTGCAGAACTTAAATTTGAAAATAATGAAAAATTAAACTGTCAAGTTATTCAAAATGGTAATAAAACAGATTTAAATAATTTAAGTGGAGGAGAATTTGCACGTGTTGTTTTAGCTTTTAATATTGCTTTTGCAGATGTAAACAATGTAAAATTACTTTTAATTGATGAAATAACAGCATCTCTAGATCAAGAAACAACAAATCAAGTAATGAATACAATTAAACAAAATTACAAAGGTCAAGTAATTGTTATTGCTCATCAAACAACTACAGGAATTTTTGAAGAAGTTGTTGATCTTTGAAATATTTTTTGAGATCCGTAATGAGTTTAGAGTTCATTATTCACATTATCAATTTATCATGATGGACAATAAATTCTTCTTTATGATCACTCAATTCTAAAAAATATTCCATGAAAGATATATCTTGTTTAAAATAAAACTTATTATGAATTATTTTAAAAATCTTTTATAGTTATTCGATTTAAGTCAACTAAATTTTTAACAAATTCTTTTTGTTCACAAATTCTTGTTTTCATTTTTTAAAAAATTATTGTTTAAATTAAATATAAATCAATCATTATATTTGTTAGTATTTCATAATTTTAAAACAATTTTGTTTTAAAATTTTTACAAAAAGTGTGCCATCTCCAGATGGCAGCATATTCGACTCTTCGTTAATTTCAAATCTGCAAAGATTAAAAATATCCATACGTCTACTTCTTCTTCACTAAGATATCTGGTCTTATTTTATTGCCTATCTCTAACAACTTTGCATACAGTTGTAACCTATCTTTCTTTATGTTCAGTGCATCAAATATGCGTTTTTTCTAGAAGCAAATAGTAATCACAATATACAACCGGGTCAACTTTTTGGTTAGGTCGTCTTTGAGCTCTCATAAGACATTTCTTAAAAGCTTCTGGCGTTAACATGTATATTTTTGTGTGTTTTACTCCTCGAGAGCCTTTCCACTGCTCCCGGACGTCCGGGAGCAGTGAAAAATCCTCATCTTCAAACAACCCTAACGTATCTAACTTTTCTTTGATGTCGTTTGATAGTTTAGAACTCACAATTCCATATTCTATCAATTTCTCATGATGCACGACAAACTCACCTTCGTTTTCTGTTAATTCAAGAAAGTATTTCATAAAACTGATATCATAATTAGGATAAAACTTTGAATGAAATTTCTTGAAAAATTCTTTTAAAAATTTTTCAAAACAATTTGTTTTGAAAAAATTGAAAAAAATACAACTATAACACTAATAAAAATTAAAAAAGAAATGACAAATTTTCAAAAAAATTATAAAAAAGTATCTTTCAATGAAGATAATGATCAAGGATTTAGATTAATTAAAGAATATTTTTCAGAAACTAAATTTGTTAAACATCAAATTGATCAATATAATCATTTTATAACAAATGAAATTAAAAACATTGTATTAAGAGAACCTCCAATTCGTACTACATGTAAAACTCTTGAAATTAAATTTTTAAATATTGAAATAGACAAACCTTATTTTGTAAAAAAAGTAATGAAAAAAAATAAAACTATTGAACCAAAACTTTCTGGTTCTTGTATTGAAATTGCTTCTGATGCAGGTTCTTTAGAAACAGGAGAAATAGGAAGTTATGAAACAGTTTCTTTATTTCCAAATGAAGCAAGAAAAAGAAATATTAATTATGATGGATATATTTACTTAGATGTTGAAATAAAAAATCTTACAAATGGAAAAATTACAATCAATAAAAAAATTCCTATTGGAAAACTTCCAGTAATGTTACATTCTAAAATTTGCTGGTTAAATAGTGAAACTAGTGAAATTTCAGAACAAGCATCTAAAGAAGAATGTTTTAATGAATCCGGAGGCTATTTTGTAATTAAAGGAAAAGAAAGAGTTTTAGTTAGTCAAATGAGAAGAGCTTATAATCGTGTTTATGTAGAAAAAGAAGATTCTGTTTATGTTGCAGAAATAAGAAGTATAAATAGAAATGGAACTTCTATTTTAGTTCATCTTCGATACAACCCTTTTACATTTGAATTACTTTTTTCATTGCCATATATTAAAACAAAACAATTATTACCAGCAGGAATTGTTTTTAAAGCTTTAGGAATTGAGGAAGAACAAATGTTATTTTTATGTAGAGTCCCTGAAAATGTTAAAAATGTTTTAAAAATTCAATATAATCTAGTTGATACTCAAGAAAATGCTATTAAATTAATAGCAAAAGATATGATTGCTTTTAAAGAAAAAGAAATGAAAAAATCTTTGTACATCAAAGATAAAACAGATTCTACTTTTTTAAATGAAACAGTGTTATCTTTACAAAATAATTTTGATTTGAGTGAAAATACTTATTCAAAAATAAAAACAAAAATCGAAACTGAAGAATCTTCAATTTTATATGTAAAAGATGTTTTGCAAAATGAACTTTTTTATCATATAGGAGAATTAACATTTGAAAAATCTGCTAAACATTTGGGTTTTATGATTAAAAAAATTGTTTCAACAGCATTAAAAATACGGGTATTAGACGATAAAGATAATATTGCAAATAAAAGACTTGATGCAACTTCATCTTTATTATCTTTTTTATTTCAGATTGTTTTTAAACAATTTTCAAAAACAGTTTTAAATCAAATTGATGGAAAAAAATCTCCAGATCCTGTTTCTGTGATGAAAGATTTAAAAAATATAACAAATGCTTTCAATCAAGCATTTATGACTGGAAGTTGGAATACTCAAAAAAGTCCTTCTTCTTCATTTACAAGAATTGGTGTATCACAAGTTTTAAACAGACAAAATTACGGAGCAAAAATGTCTCATTTGAGAAGATTAATGCTTCCTATTGGAGGAAAAGGAAAAAATCCAAGTATTCGTCAATTACATCCTTCTCATTTTTCCTTTATTTGTCCTTATGAAACACCAGAAGGAGAAACTGTAGGTATTGTTTCAAATTTATCTTTATCAGCTTATATAAGTGTTGATGTAGATCCATATAACGTAAATTTAGAAATAAATAAATTTTCTGAATTCAAAACTACTCTTGATGGAAAATGTTTAATATTAATTAATGGAAATCTTATAGGAAGTTGTAATAATCCAAGAATATTTAAACAACAATTTAATTTGTTACGTCTACAAAATGTAAATTACAGAGATTTAGGAATGATTCATCTTTTTTATGAAAAAGAAATTCATATTGAAACAGACGAAGGAAGATTTGTTAGACCTTTATTTGCAATTAATCAAAGAAATAAAATAGAATATAAAGAACTTTCTTCATTAAAAAATATTTCAGATATTTCATGGAAAGAATGTGTTAATAATGGATCAATAGTTTTCAGAGATGTTTGGGAATTAGAACAATCTGTTGTTGCTATGATTGAAGATGATCTTGAAAAAAATAAATGTGATTATTTAGAAATATCTCCGTCATCAACCATGATGGCAATAATGGCTAGTGTAATTCCTTTGAGTAATCACTCACAATCTCCTCGTAATGCATATCAAGCATCTATGGGAAAACAAGCAATTGGAATTCCTACATTAGCATATCATGAAAGATATGATACAACTTTACATGTTTTAAATTATTCTCAAAAACCAATTACAAAAAATAACATGGTTAATGTTTTGAAATTTAATGAAATGAATCATGGAGCAGTTCCTATTGTAGCAATTATGACTTTTTCAGGATTTAATCAAGAAGATTCAATCATTTTAAATAAATCTTCAATTGATAGAGGTTTGTTTTCTTCAACAACTTACAAAACAATTGTTGAAGAAGAAAAGAAAAAAGGAAAGACTGATGTTGAAAGTATTTGTCTTCCAAAATATCAATATAGAAATAGAAATTATGATTATAGTTATTTAAATAAAGATGGAATTGTATGGCAATCAAATGTTTGGTTAAAAAAAGGAACAGTAATTGTAGGCAAAATAACAAATAAAATAAAAAAAAATGAAATAACAAATAAAATAATATCTGCAAGTGAAGTTTTTGAT
>Ga0208483_1000297_pt1 | contig 11046 bp, 9 predicted proteins | sample LakMenE01Jun11ns_FD_150659 | JGI IMG/M metagenome (GOLD analysis project Ga0208483, IMG submission 150659) | Freshwater microbial communities from Lake Mendota, WI - 01JUN2011 deep hole epilimnion ns (SPAdes) | ecosystem: Environmental > Aquatic > Freshwater > Lake > Epilimnion/Euphotic zone ... | reverse complement strand
ACCGACATACCAGCGAGCCATATCTGAGAGATCTGCATAACCATCACCGAAGAAGAGTGGTTTTCCATCTTTCCAAAGAGATTGGTGAACGTGCATTCCTGAACCATTATCGCCGTAGAGCGGCTTTGGCATAAATGTTGCAGTCTTGCCATTTTCCCAAGCAGTGTTCTTAATGATGTACTTAAACTTCATCACATCATCGCCTGCGTTAAGAATGTCGCTGAAGCGATAGTTAATTTCCATTTGACCCGCAGTACCAACTTCGTGGTGTGCGCGTTCAACCAACAAACCAACTTTGCCAAGATTCATAACCATTTCATCGCGTAGGTCTGCAAACTGATCTGTTGGTGAAACTGGGAAATAACCACCTTTGATACGTGTGCGATAACCGCGGTTAGGGGTTCCATCAGCATCATATTCAGCACCGGTGTTCCAGGCGCCTTCGTATGAATCAATGTGGTGGTACGACTCGTGCATGTCGGTCTTGAATCGAACTGCATCAAATACGTAGAACTCTGCTTCTGGTGCGAAGAATGCAGTATCTGCAATTCCTGTTGACTTTAAGTATTCGACAGCTTTGCCTACAACACCACGTGGATCGCGACTATATGGAGAGTTGTCATCCGGATTGTGAACGCTAAACAAAATTACAAGTGTTTTTTCCTTACGGAATGGATCAATGAATGCTGAACCAGGAATTGGCAGCAACTTCATATCTGATTCGTGAATCGCTTGGAAACCGCGAATAGATGAACCATCAAACATCAGCCCGTCTGTAAAGACAGCTTCGTCGAAAGATTCAACCGGAACATTGAAGTGGTGTTGTATTCCAGGAAGATCAATAAAACGTACGTCAATGAGTTTGACATCTTCCTTCTTGATGAAGGCAAAAATTTCTGCAGAGTTCTTAAACATTTTTCTCCCAGTTGATGGTATTCAAGCGTTGCGCACCGCTTCATCGAGGGCGCATGTGCAAAGGCTACGAGTTATCCGTGAAAAAGGCATAACCCACGTGTTACATCTATGTTAAGTAAATTGCAGGTTTTCAGGCTGCGACTAGGCTTATCGCATGCACTCTGAGGTGAGTTTAGGCAGACGATTTTTGGCCATTAGCCTGGATTGGCTAGCGAGTTACCTCATTGCCATCGCCTTTTTTAGCGGTTCAGGTGCTTTCTTGGATCGAACCCCACAGGCAGGTGTCCCAGCCCTAATCATATTTTTCTCTCAATATTTTCTGCTGATTACCTTACAAGGAGCTTCAGCGGGTCACAGGATTTGTCGAATGAGAATCGTCAATTTCGAAGATGGGGGACGACCAACACTTCTTCAGGCGTTAATTCGAAGCGTGCTTATGGTCATTGTTATCACAGCAATTACCTTTGATGAAAATGGCCGAGGAATCCACGAGCGTTTAAGTAAAACTAAAATCGTTTTAACGAGCTAGCGGATACGTACGCCTTTTGGAAGCGGTCCCTTTGGAATTGGCATAGACATTCCGCCAACAGCTTTCAAACGCGCGCGAACTTCACGCATTTGATGGGCAGATAACTTCTTTGGAAGCTTCGCAAGATGTTTTTGTAATTTACGAATCGAAACTTGACCTTGTAAATCTCCGACAATCACTTCTGTAATTGGCACGCCAGGAGCAAAGCGCTCACTCTTTCGGCGCTCATCATTAAGCATTTGCTTAACGCCTTGTGATCCTTCTCCGACAAGAACTATTCCTGCTCTTCCAACACTTCGATGAACCATGTCTTGATTGCGAGCAACGGCAACGGCAGGAGTTGTAGTCCAGCCTTTGCGAATTGCCATCAATACTGAAGCACCAGCACCAATTTGACCTTCAATTGATGAGTAAGCAGCGGTTGAAGCTTGTCGCGTGAAGAAAAACATTGCAGCAAGGAGTGCAATCGGAAGCGAAACGAAAGCCACATAAATTGGATGGCCTATTGCAATACCGATTGCGATACCCACGGCCCACACGGCAAGGAAAACCCCGATAAGTGCAAAAGCAATCCAAGGTTTAACGCTCTTGGTTACAGAGTAGGCATCTCTAAATGTTTGAAAACGACGAGGTTTGATGGTCGCTTCTTTATTTTTCTTATTTCGCTTGAACATACTCATAAGTTTAGTGGGGCAGGGGCAGTACCACCAAGACGCACGGGTGCCCAACGCTGGCCCTTATGGTTATCGGGGTACTCCTCTTGAACCTTATGCAGGGCAGAGATCAGCACATCTCGAAGTTGCTTTTCGCCCGCCTCAACATCACTATCTTTTGCAAAATACAGGGGTTGGCTAAATGCAACCGTAATGGGAACGCTTTGTCTTGTTAAGTTTTTCTTCACGCCCTTTGTCCACACTCGTTGGCTTCCCCAAACGATTGTTGGGATAACTGGTACGCCCGCAGACATTGCTAATCGCACAGCACCTGATTTGAGAGCTTTGATTTCAAAACTTGTTGAAATAGTTCCTTCTGGAAAAATTCCAACTATCTCTCCTTTACGCAATGCGCGAAGAGCAGCAACAAAAGAAGCGGATCCATTGCCTCGGTCAACGCTTATGTGGTGCATACCGCGCATCAGTGGACCCGCTATTTTGTTATCGAAAATTTCTTTCTTAGCCATAAATCGCACATAACGCTTCTTTGGTAGAACTCCAGTTCCAACGATTGCAAAGTCTAAGTAACCAATGTGATTCATAGCAAGAATTGCTCCACCTTCTTGCGGAATATTTTCATCGCCCGAAAATGTGAAACGCAAATCTAAATATTTCCAGAGAGATTTAATGAAAACGATTACTGGGGGATAAACAAGATCAGCCACGCGGTGCACCGGTTTTTGCAGCTATTGCTTCTTTATATAAGCGCCCGGCTCTATAACTCGAACGAACAAGCGGACCACTCATCACGCCAAGGAAACCGACTTCCTTAGCTTCGGCCGCTAACTCAACAAACTCTTCTGGCTTGACCCAACGTTCCACTGGATGGTGTCGGTTAGTTGGTCGCAAATATTGGGTGATTGTGATGAGGTCACAGCCAGCGCCACGGAGATCAACGAGAGCCTGTGAAATTTCTTCACGTGTTTCACCAAGACCTAATATTAGATTTGATTTAGTGATTAAACCGAAATCTCTAGCCATTGTGATTACCCGAAGAGATTTCTCGTAAGTAAATGCCGGTCTAATACTCTTAAAGATTCGAGGAACTGTTTCCAGGTTGTGCGCAAACACTTCTGGTTGGGTTTCGAAGATTTGGTTCAACAAATCAGAGTTGGCATGAAAATCTGGCGCAAGCATTTCAACCCCACACCCTGGATTTAACTCATGAACTTTACGAATTGTTTCGGCGTATAGCCAGGCACCTTCATCTTCTAAGTCATCACGAGTGACGCCAGTAATCGTTGCGTATTTCAGTCCCATTGCTTTTACAGATTCGGCAACTTTGCGCGGTTCATCGCGATCTATGGGATCAGGTTTTCCGGTATCGATATTACAAAAATCGCAACGTCGGGTGCACTTTTCTCCACCAATTAAGAATGTTGCTTCTTTATCTTCCCAGCATTCAAAAATATTTGGGCAAGCCGCCTCTTGGCAAACAGTGTGAAGACCTTCAGATTTAACTAACGAACGTAAACGTGTGTACTCGGGACCCATATTCGCACGCGTCTTTATCCACTCAGGTTTGCGTTCAATTGGGGTCAGCGCATTACGGGCTTCAATTCGAATCATTTTGCGACCATCAGGTGCAATTGTCATGCGCTCACCTTAGCCAATGTAGAAACAATATTGCGCTCCAGAATTGGAAGCACTTCCTGCGAAGTGATTTCACGCTGTAGCTCTTGAGCAATTGAAGTAACTTCTGCATCGGCGATACCACACGGAATAATTTGAGAAAATGCCTCAAGATCTGGATTCACGTTGAGTGCGAATCCATGCATAGTCGTTGCTTTAGCAACTCGAATTCCGATAGCAGCGATTTTTTTGGGATTGTTCTCGTTGCACGTCCAAACACCTGAGCGACCTTTTATTCTCTGAACATTTAAACCAAATTCTTTGCATGTATCAATCAACGCGCTTTCAATCTCGCGGACAAATCCAACTAATTCAGTTGGTTTGGCTAATCGAAGAATCGGATAACCAACAATCTGACCAGGACCATGCCAGGTAATTTTTCCACCACGATCAACATCGATTACTGGCGTTCCATCCATAGGACGTTCTTCATCAAGTGTTCGTTTTCCTGCTGTGAATACTGATGGATGTTCAACAAAAAACAAAGTGTTAGGCATAACACCAGCACTGACTTGTTCATGTGTGCTGCGTTGGATAAGCAAAGCCTGGTTGTAGTCCAGAAGCGCTAAATTCTTCACCACCATTGTGGGGTCAAGTGTCGTCGTGGCTGCCACACTCTTAGCCTAAAGGTAGGCTTGCCCAGTCGCGAATCCTCGCCGAAATACGTATGAAAGGTTCCAACTGCCGTGTCATCTAGCACCTCTGTAAAGTCCCGCAAACCCTTTGCCTTAGCAATGCTCGTAGTTTTGATCTGGTTTTTGCTAACAGGTGTATTTGGACCCCTATTCGGAAAGCTTTCATCCGTACAAGAGAACAACAACTCTTCATTTCTTCCTAAGGGCGCTGAAGCAACACAAGCTTCAGAATTAATTCAAACTTTCTCAGGAAAAGATTCCTTTAATTTTCCAGCGCTAGTTCTATTCGAAGGTGAAGCAACACCTAAAAGCATTCAGGCCATCAATTCTCATCTAGAGGCAATCGGTGAACTAACTCTGGCTGGAACAACAGCAAAAATCGCAGATTATCTAGCACCTGGTCAACGAATTACCGCGTTCCCATCAGAAGATGGCAAGGCGATTCTGGCAAATGTGCCACTTGATGGAAATTCACTTACAAAATTACTTCCTAATGAAGAACCAGTACTTCCAGCAATTGTTGAAGCGCTACGCGAAGATCTTGCGCCATTAGCGAAAGAAAATAATCTCACTTCTTATGTAACAGGTCCTGGCGGTTTACTTGGCGATTTATTTGGAGCTTTCGGAGACATTGACTCCACATTGCTCTTAACAACGCTCGGAGTAGTTGCATTGATTCTGATTGTTGTTTACCGATCGCCGATTTTGTGGATTATTCCGCTTCTCTCTGCCCTCTTTGCGCTATCTACTGCTGGAGGAATTGTTTATTTATTAGCTAAAAATGACATCATCGATGTTGATGGGCAGTCACAAGGAATTCTTTCTGTATTGGTCATTGGAGCTGCAACGGATTACGCGCTATTACTGATCGCCAGATATCGAGAAGAACTTCACCTACATGAAAACAGATTCGATGCGATGCGGGCTGCGTATAAAGGTGTATGGGAACCGATTCTTGCATCAGGCTCAACAGTTGCGATTTCACTCCTTGTACTTTTATTTAGTCAATTAACAAATACGGCCGGCCTTGGACCAATTGGTGCAATTGGCATCGCATGCTCTGTAATTACAATTTTGACACTATTACCAGCGCTGCTTTTACTCTTTGGCCGCTGGATTTTCTGGCCACGACGTCCAGAATTCGATGGTGAAGACCAAGTTCTCTCTGGAGTATGGTCCAAGGTTGGAGGCACAATCGAACGCAGCCCTCGTAAGGCGTGGGTAATTACAGGAGTAATTTTATTAGCGTTCGCATTTACTTCGACAACGTTAAAGGCTGATGGAATTGGAACAGTTGATACGTTCACAACTAATCCAGAATCTGTTGTTGGACAAAAATTATTGCTCAAGCACTTTCCTGGTGGAGAGGGTGACCCAACACAAATTGTTGTTGACGTAGACAAATTAGATGCCGTTGCAGCAGCAGTGAAGAACGCTCCTGGAGTTACCTCTGTTGCACCATTACTCGATGGCTTTGCAATACCAGGGGGACCAGTACCTCAAATGAAGGTCGTCAACAACAAGGCTATTTTGAACGTAGTTCTTGAAAAAGCTCCAGATAGCGTGGAAGCATCAAATGACATTCCTGAGATTCGCAGACTCGCTCATCAAGCTGATCCTACTTCTCTAGTTGGTGGAACGAGCGCAGTTTCTTATGACATCCGAAGTGCAAATGATCGCGATAACAAAACAATCATTCCAATTATTTTAATTGTTATCACAATCATTCTTGGTTTGCTTCTTCGAAGCATCCTCAGCGCAGCGTTGCTTCTAGGCACCGTTGTTCTTTCGTACTTTGCAACACTAGGAGTTTGCGCTCTGTTCTTTAATCACGTATTTGGTTTCGAAGGGGGAGACACATCCTTCCCACTATTTGCCTTTATTTTCTTGGTGGCACTGGGTATTGATTACAACATCTTCTTAATGACTCGAGTACGTGAAGAGTCAATCAAACTCGGAACACGCAAGGGAGTCATAAAGGGATTGACCGTTACTGGTGCTGTGATTACATCAGCAGGAATCGTTCTAGCAGCAACATTTGCAGTGCTTGGACTAATTCCATTGGTGCCATTAGCGCAGTTAGGTTTCGCTGTTGCATTCGGTGTGCTTCTTGACACCATCATCGTTCGTTCAATCTTGGTTCCAGCTTTGGTACATGAAATTGGACCAAAAATTTGGTGGCCTTCCAAGCTTAAAAAGTAGGGCACATGAAACTTAAGGTCGGCATTGCAGGCTATGGATTAGCCGGTCGCAGTTTTCATGCCCCCATTTTGGCGGGTACGAATTTTGAAGTTACTGCCGTATTAACAACAAATGATGTGAGAAAGCGTCATGCTAAAGAGGATTTTCCGACAGTAAAAATCGTTTCCACCATTGAAGAGTTGTGCGACCAAGATCTTGATTTGATCGTGATTGCATCGGGAAACCAAGTTCATTTGTCGCAGGCGCTTACTGCTATCAATGCAGGCATACCCACGGTTGTTGATAAACCGATGGGTATCAACGTTGCGCAAACACGAGAAATACTCGATGCAGCCGATTCTGCCGGTGTTGCTGTAACAACTTATTTCAATCGCAAGTGGGACAGTGACATACTAACTTTAAAGCGAGTCATCAGGGATGGTCAGATCGGAAGAGTAATTCGAATGGATTCGCGATTCGAAAGATTTCGTCCGCAGTTAAATTCGCAATCATGGCGAGAAAACAATTCTCCGGAAGATGGCGGGGGTTTGTTGTTGGACCTAATGCCGCACTTGATATCAACTGCAATCGAATGCTTTGGGCCAGCGAATTTGAAATCGTCATCAATTAGAAGTGTTCGCGGGGGAGCCGACGATGATTGCGTTTTGGTTCTTGCACATGAGACCGGAGTTGAATCAATACTTTCAGCAAGTGCTGTGGTTGGCGCTCCTGGTCCTCGTCTTCGTGTAATCGGTAGTGAAGGCGCATTTGTTGTTAATGAACTTGATGCGCAAGAAGCGCTTTTGAGAGCAGGCAAGGCACCAAAAGATGGGAAGTGGGAAGAGGACACATCCTCTCAAGCTTTTATTCACAGAGGTGACTCCGTTGAAGAGTTCAAAACTGATCCAGGTAACTATGCATCTTTTTACTCTTTAGTACACGAAGCGATTGTGAATAAAACAGCTATGCCAATCTCACCTGAAGAAATTCTCGCAGTAGCTCAAATTATTGATAAGGCTCGAGAAATCAATTCACATGGTTAAGAAAGTGATAGTCGTAGGCGCAGGATTGTCTGGACTCAGTGCCGCTATAACTTTAGAGAATGAAGGCATATCAGTCACAGTTCTAGAAAGTTCTGATCGCCCAGGCGGTCGCGTCACAAGTGATGTAATCGACGGTTTTGTTTGTGATCGAGGTTTCCAATTGATCAATGCAAATTATCCTGAAATTAAGCGAATTGGAATTATCAAGGAGATTGACTTTGTGTCAGCAACTGCAGTCATTGAAGTCGCTCGAAATGAAGACCGTATACGAATTGGAGATCCACGTTCGGCGTTTCTTTCAGTGTTTAACTCAGAAACTGGCTCCATTTTCGAAAAGCTTCGACTTGTAAAATACCTTCTTGTCAGCAAACCTGCCGCAAGCGTTGGAGAAGAACTTAAAAATAGTGGCTTAGGAAAGACGTATGAACGAGTCCTGCGACCTTTCTTAACCGGAGTGTTTTTGGCTGATCCTTTGCTAGTTAACTCCGAATACGGTCGCACAGCAATCAAACATTTTGTTACTGGAAATTCAGGTTTGCCAATAGGTGGCGTTAAATCCCTTTCAGAAGCTCTTGCAAGTCGCGTGAGCGATATTCGCTACGGTGTTCAGGTGAATTCAATTAAGAAAAATACCGTGAGTACCTCTAAAGGAAAATTTGAGGCAGATGCAATTATTGTTGCAACTGATGCAACAACTGCGGCTCAGTTACTGGATTTAACGGAAGTTCCACAATTAGTTGGTTGCACAACGTGGTATCACTCAACAAAAGAGAGCCCATCGCAGAGCAAATCACTTGTAATCGATAGCCAGAATCGTGGTCCAGTGGTGAATACGATGGTTATCTCCAACATGATGCCCGACTATGCGCCTGCAGGAAAGAATTTGATATCAAGTACAAGTATTCTTCCGGCCACTGAATCTGAAATACGCCGACATTTAGCAATTTTGTACGGCGTTGATACGCGCAATTGGAAGCTTGTTGCAAAATATGAAATACCTAGCGCCTTGCCGCTTGCAGGTTTAGAGAAAACTCTTGCATCTGGCGCACATGTTAAGGATTCGATTTATCTTGCTGGTGACTACAAGAGTGCACCGTCGCAAAATGGTGCGTTGCTTTCAGGGCGTTTAGCTGCCCTTTCAGTATTAGTCGACTAGAGCTGCAAGTGCTGGAGCAATATGTGGGTAATCAAAAACAAACCCTGCATCTATAAGCGCTTGAGGTAGAACTTTCTTTGAACCTAAAATCTCAGTTGAAAAACCTCCGAGTGCGATTTTGAGCGCAAGTGCGGGCGCAGGGAACAACGCTGGACGGTGAAGCGCACGAGCTAACCCAGCTGTAAATTCCTGATTAGTAACTGGATTAGGTGAAGTTAAATTAATTGGTCCTTCAATTTTGCTCTCCAGGGCAAAAACTATTGCGCGAATTTGATCATGCAAAGTGATCCAAGACCACCATTGTTTGCCACTACCTAATTTTCCGCCTAATCCGAATCGAAATAACGGAAGCATGCGACCTAACGCACCACCCGTTGGATCAAGTACTAAACCTGTACGTATTTTTACTGTTCGTACATCTTTTACTAAATCCGCTGCGCCTTCCCATTCGCGACACACAGCAGCAAGGAAATCTTCGCCAGCGCGATCTGATTCAACAACAGCTCGATTACCCGTTTCGCCGTACCAACCAATAGCACTTGCACTGATAAACACGGATGGTTTAACTGCATTAACAGCATTGGCAATTGTTGTTGTTCCAAGGAGTCGTGAATTAAGAATTTCGCTCTTGTATTTCTTTGTCCAACGCTTATCGCCAACTCCGGCACCAGCCAAATGAATTATTGCGTCAACGCCTGCAAGTGCCTCAAGATCTACTGTTCCTGCTTGTGGATCCCAAGTGATTTCTTCAGCGGAACGACTCGGTCTGCGAACTAATCTTTGTACTGTGTAACCTTCAGATTTCAGGTGTCCAACTAATGCATTACCGATAAGACCGGTTGAGCCGGTGATTGCGATTCGTTGCATTGTTGGCATTAGAGACCAAGATCCGATTCAAAACCACCCAGTTCTAAACGTTCCTTAAGAGTTACCAAGAATCGCGCAGCATCCGCGCCATCTACAACTCGGTGATCGTATGAAAGACCTAGATAAACCATTGAACGAATTGCAATTGTTTCGCCACCATCTTCACCGCGAACAACCATTGGTCGCTTAACAATTGCGCCCAAACCAAGAATTGCAACCTGTGGTTGGTTGATGATTGGAGTATCAAATAGCGCTCCGCGACTTCCTGTATTTGTAATTGTAAATGTTCCACCGCCAAGTTCATCAGGCGAAACCTTATTATCGCGAGTACGTGCTGCTAAATCAGAAATCTTGCGTGCAATACCACCCATGTTCAGATCACCAGCATTGTGAATAACTGGAACGAGTAATCCGCGTTCGGTATCTACAGCGATTCCTAGATGTTCTGCGCCGTGATATGTAATTTGATCACCTTCGACAGATGAGTTAAGAACTGGATGCACCTTCAGTGCTTCGCATACTGCAACAGCGAAGAATGGGAGGAATGAGAGTTTTACGCCTTCACGAGCTTCGAATGTGGCTTTAGCGCGATCACGTAAACGAGAAATCTTTGTTACATCTACTTCAATGACAGTTGTTAACTGCGCACTTACTTGGAGGGATTCAACCATGCGCGCAGCAATAACTTTGCGCAAACGTGACATCGTCACAGTTGTTCCGCGAAGAGGAGATGCTGCTACTGGAGATGATTTTGCAGCTGCTGGAGTGGAACTCTGTGCTGCAGGAGCACTGAAAGTTGCAACAGGTTTTGCAGCTGCTTGAACATCTTCTTTTCTGATGCGTCCGCCAATGCCGCTACCTTGAATCACCGCAAGATTTACGCCGAGTTCTGCAGCTAATTTTCTAACGATTGGGGTTACGTAAGCATCACTTTGTGCAGCAGCAGGTGCCGCAACTGGTGTAACAACTGGGGGAGCAGAGACAACAGGGGTTGTAACAACGGGTGCGACGGGTGCCGCAACAACGGGTGCGACGGGTGCTGCCGGTGCGGCTGGAACTGCGCCATTAGCTGAACCGATAAGTCCTAGACGCGCACCAACTGGCACTGTTGAATCAACCGGTACATCAATGGCCAGAAGAGTTCCTGCAACAGGTGATGGAATTTCTGTATCAACTTTGTCTGTAGAAACTTCAAGAAGTGCTTCATCCATAGCAACTGAATCACCAACATTTTTCAGCCAACGAGTAACAGTTCCTTCGCTAACGCTTTCACCAAGTGCTGGCATCGTAATAACAGTTCCCGCAGAATTTGATGCAGGTGGAGCAACAGGTGCCGCGGGAGCAACAGGAGCAACAGGAGCAACAGGAGCAACAG
>Ga0208483_1000294_pt1 | contig 11074 bp, 10 predicted proteins | sample LakMenE01Jun11ns_FD_150659 | JGI IMG/M metagenome (GOLD analysis project Ga0208483, IMG submission 150659) | Freshwater microbial communities from Lake Mendota, WI - 01JUN2011 deep hole epilimnion ns (SPAdes) | ecosystem: Environmental > Aquatic > Freshwater > Lake > Epilimnion/Euphotic zone ... | reverse complement strand
CCACTGTTCCACAGAATCTGTATTCTTTCCATATAAAACACGAACGCCCAACCAATACAAACTTTCGAGGGTTCGCATAGAAGTTGTTCCTGCAGCAATGATTCTTCCTTCACAATTTAAAATTGTTTGAATGCATTCGCGTGTTACTTCAAAAAATTCAGCGTGCATTTCGTGGTCTTCGATGCGCTCGGCTGAAACGGGCTTGAATGTTCCTGCTCCCACGTGTAAACAAACTTCTTCTTGCTTAACACCAATATTCGAAATGGCTTGAAGAACTTCGTTCGTGTAATGCAAACCGGCGGTGGGCGCTGCAACAGAACCCTCCGTTTTCGCGAAGACGGTTTGGTATCTGCCAACATCGTTGGCCACGGGCTTGCGTTGGAAGTAGGGTGGCAAAGGCACTTGTCCGATTGCCTCTATGACTTCGGAGAAGACGGCATTGAAGTTCCAGGTGAATTCTACTATGAAGGCATCTTTCTCAATTCCTTTTCTTTCGATGAAGACGCTTTCGGGGGAATTGTTCCAATTGATTTTCAATTCTAATTTTCCTTCTTTCCATCGTTTTGAATTTCCGATGTAAGCTGTGAAGGAAACGCTATCATGTGCCGAAAAGGCTTCTGTGTATGAGATTCCGAAGGGTGCAAGGCACATGATTTCTATGAAGGCACCCGACTCTTTTTGAAAAATGATTCGAGCAGGAATGACCTTCGAATTGTTCGAGATTAACAGATCTCCTTCCTTCAAAAAATTCGGCAATTCAGAAAAAATGGAATCTGTAATTTCTCCGTTTTCATAGACCAACAATTTGGCAGCCGCACGTTCCTCGAGTGGAATAACACGAATGCGATCTTCGGGAAGTGAATAATCGAAATCTTCAATTTCAATTTGTGGAATTGCCATGGCGCGAAAATACCTATTTTTGAAAACATTTTTTAACTATGAGCACGAATAGAAAAGCATTGGTTATTGGCTGCAGAGGACAAATAGGCATTGAGCTTGTGATGGCCCTTCGTTCGAAGTTGGGACAACACAATGTGATTGGCGCCGATATTCAACCCGCAGAGGCCGTTTCTTCTGAAGATGGACCGTATGTTCAATTGAATGTTTTAGATGCTGAAGCCTTGCGCGCATGCGTTCAAGACCATGCTGTAACAGAGGTTTATCAGCTTGCAGCGCTATTGAGTGCTACAGGAGAGAAGAATCCGATGTATGCATGGAAGTTAAATATGGAAGGGCTTCTTAATATTCTTGAGCTCGCGAAAGAATTTAAGTTCCGTTTGTTTTGGCCAAGTTCCATTGCGGCGTTCGGACCAACTACTCCAGCCGATCAAACACCTCAGACTACAGTGATGGAGCCATCTTCCGTTTATGGAATTTCGAAGTTGGCGGGTGAAAGATGGTGCGAATATTATTTCATGAAGTACGGCGTTGACGTTCGTAGTCTTCGTTACCCAGGATTAATTGGACATCGCTCTGCTCCCGGCGGAGGAACAACAGACTACGCAGTAGATATTTTTTATTCTGCGTTGAAGGAAAACAAATACACATCGTTCCTTTCGGAAAACACTGAGCTACCGATGATGATGATGGAAGACGCCATTCGCGCTACTATTCAACTGATGGAATCTGATGCTGAAAAAATAAAAATCCGAAGCGCCTACAACCTAGCAGGAATAAGCTTCACACCGAAACAATTGGCTGAAGAAATTCAAAAACACTTACCCGGATTTGAAATTAGCTACGCTTCAGATTTCCGTCAAGGCCTAGCCGATTCATGGCCGAACAGCATTGACGATTCAACGGCAAAAAGCGATTGGGGTTGGGAGATTGAATACCCAATGCAACGTTTGGTTTCGACCATGTTGGAAGAAATTGCGAAGAAAGTTTCTTAACTGAAAGTAATAGACTCATAAAAAGCCTCAATGAATGAGGCTTTTTTTATTTGTCTTCGTTTCTTTGCAGTATGGTTGATTTGTTCATTTACAATAGTCTTACGCGAACGAAAGAAAAGTTCACTCCCCTTCACAAACAATTCGTTGGAATGTACGTGTGCGGGCCTACTGTTTACAATTTCGCTCATCTAGGAAATTGTAGAACGTTCGTGACGTTCGATACTGTTTATAGATATCTCTCTTTTCTTGGATATAAAGTTCGCTATGTGCGAAACATAACGGATGTTGGACACATCACCACGGAATTCGATGAAGGAATAGATCGCATTGGCGCGCAGGCGAAATTGGAACAAGTTGAACCCATGGAAATTGTGCAGAAATACACCACGTATTTCCACGACATGATGCGTGAATTCAACAACCATCCGCCGAGCATTGAGCCAAGCGCAACGGGACATATCATGGAACAAATTGCCATGATTGAAGAGATCATTAAAAATGGATATGCGTATGAAGTAAACGGAAGCGTTTATTTCGATGTGAAGAAATACAAAGACGTTTTTCCTTACGGTGAATTAAGCGGAAGGAACGTAGATGAGTTACTGGAAAATACGCGTGAGTTAGACGGTCAAGAAGAGAAGCGTTTTTTCGCCGATTTCGCTTTATGGAAAGCGGCATCTCCTGAACATATTATGCGTTGGTCTTCGCCATGGGGAGAAGGATTTCCGGGATGGCATTTGGAATGTTCTGCCATGAGCACGAAATATTTGGGTGAAGAGTTCGACATTCACGGTGGCGGAATGGATTTGAAATTCCCTCACCACGAATCGGAAGTAGCGCAAAATTCTGCGTGCTGCGGAAAGGCTCCTGTGCGCTATTGGATGCACGCAAACATGCTTACCGTAAACGGACAGAAGATGTCGAAGTCGTTGGGAAATTCCTTCCTTCCACATGAATTGTTTTCGGGAACACACGAACTTTTAGAGAAAGGGTTTTCACCCATGGTCGTGCGCTTCTTCATGCAGCAAGCCCATTACAGAAGTACGTTAGATTTCAGCAATGAAGCTTTGAAGGCAGCAGAAAAAGGATTCGAACGATTGATGCAAGCCGTTGAGAAAGTGGATACACTTGTTGCAAGCGAAACGAATTCTTATGACGTTGAAGCGTTAGAAAAGAATTGCTACGAGGCCATGAGCGATGACTTCAACACTCCTATTCTTATTGCGCATTTGTTCGAAGCGGTGAAGGTGATTAACTCGTGTTTGGACCATAAAATTCAATTGACACAAACCAACATCGAACGTCTTCAAAAATTAGTGAACGGATTTGTGTTCGAGGTACTCGGCCTTCAAGCCGAAGTAAGCAGCGCTTCGAATGATATTTCGAACGACCTTATGCAAGTGATTATTCGCTTGCGTGCGGAGGCGAAAGCGAAAAAAGATTTCGCAACATCGGACATAATTCGCGATGAATTAAAAGCTATAAACATTCAACTTCAAGATTCAAAAGAAGGAACAACCTGGACCCATGAAAAATAATAAAAAGATCATTGCTATTGTGCTTGTTGTATTCGTTGTGGGTGGTTTTCTATTCAAGACGTTTGAACCGTATTTCAGAAAAGCGAAGAGCGCAGAAAACAACACAACAGAAAGCGGAGTAGTTCTAGAACCCGCCGATTTCATGACAGACAGTTGTTATGCCTTCATTGAAAAACAAGTGGCTTTTGGTCCACGTGTTCCGGGAAACACGAATCACATGGCCTGCGGAAATTGGCTCATTCAAAAATTCAAAAGTTACAATTGCACGGTTAAAGAGCAAGTAGGAACCATGCCTAATTGGGAAGGTGGAAATACTACCGTTCGAAACATTATAGCTTCTGTTCATGCGGGAGCAACGAAGCGCATTGTATTGGCTGCGCACTGGGACAGCAGACCTTATGGCGATAAAGACCCAGACCCGAGCAAACACAAACAACCGATAGATGGCGCGAATGACGGCGCTAGTGGCGTTGGTGTTTTGTTAGAATTGGCGCGTATTTCAAAAGATCTCCCTGCAGACATTGGAATAGATTTTATTCTTTTCGACAGTGAAGACGGTGGCAAACCTGAGTGGGCTCCGGATGGTGAAAACGATGCTCTTTCTTGGTGTTTAGGTTCTCAGTTGTGGGCGAATCAAAAGCCACAGCGCACCATGAGATATGCAGTTCTTTTAGACATGGTGGGTGCTGATGGTGCGCGCTTTAATAAAGAAGAATATTCTATGCAGTCGGCCGGGAATGCAGTGGAAAGAATTTGGGGCAATGCAGCAAAATTGGGTTACGGAGAGTATTTTCAAAATGAAGAAACAGCCGGAATAATTGACGACCATGTTTTCATGATTAAAGCGAATGTACCTACTTTAGACATTGTAGATATGCGACCAAATTATATGGGTACGCAATTCGAGTTTGGAAGCTCGCACCACACACACGCAGACAATATGAGTGTGATAAGCAAACCTACTTTGAAAGCGGTTGGACATACGTTAGCCTACACCGTTTGGAATTTGAAGTAATTAGAAATCGAGATTCAAAGACAAATAGAATACGCGAGGCATAACCGTGTGATCATCTACGCCCCACGCCCAATCGGCACGCATGTAATATCCTAAAACTTTCGAACGCAATCCGAAACCATATCCGTAAATGATTGGCTCCTTGTTGCTTCGCAATTGCACCGTTATCGGGGTTTGTGAAACAGTAATAGTATTGAAGTCATTCGCATCGTCGTATGGACTTTTTCCAGTCCAGGCGCTGCCTATATCAAAGAATCCGATGACCTGAAAATTATCTGCGAAATCTGATTTAATGGATCTGTTGCTTAAATATCTAAACAGTGGCAACCTCAATTCAGAATTACTTAAAAGAAAATTATTTCCGTTACGCGCATTGACATAAAACCCTCGAAGAGGTCCAGCAAATGCCTGAAAGGTATAACCCTGAGTTGAAGAAACAAGCACCGAATTGTCTATTTTTTGTCCCAACCAATTGTCTACGCCTCCTAAGTAGTTCACTACTTTGTAATCTCCGAAGGAACTACTTCCACACAATCGAAATGCAAACGTTAAATCACGGTGTATCGTCTGGTAATGGCGGAAATCGAATCCCACAACGTAGATGGAATTTTGTTCTTTCCATTTATCAGGTTGCCTAAAGTGTTCGCCCCATGCTTTAAAGCGCGTTCCAGTTCTGTAGTTCAATCCCTTAATAAATGTGTTGTCGAAAATGTATTCCACCTTACCACCTATGTTCCATTCGTTTTGGTTCTTATATGAAGCCGTGTAAGGGTCGCTTGACAATACCACCATACGGTCGTTTCGTCCAATGGCTGTAAATTTAAAGGCACTTGTTTCAGTGAACGGATATTTCCATTCGTGGGTTAAATTATAGGTTTGTACTCGAATAGTGGCGTATTGCTGCGTGATTTCCTGCCCCTGCCTTTGCAATGAAAACTTGGTGTCTACTCGATTCTTTAAATTTTCAAAAGAAAAACCAAAATCGCTGTTGTTCAAATTCGCAGCAAGACGAACTCCTGCAGTGAATTTAAAATCGTCCATTAAATCGGAAATTCCAACTTTAAAAAAACCTGAAAAGCCTGGGGTAATACTTGATGGTCCTGTAAAATTCTGATAAAAGGAACTTGCAAATTGATTATCTACACTCGATTGAAGATAGCTCGTTGTATAGTTGATTAAGTAATTTCTGAATCTTGGTATTTCAATTTTAGAGGATACCAACGAATCTGAACCTTGTTCGGCACTTTCAACCTTCTTCTTTTTATCGCTTGGAAAAGCAAAGTTCTCTGTATCAATCCTACTCGGATCTTTCTTTTTAGCAATCCAAACCATCTCCGCATAAGATTCATTCCTTTCCTCTGTCTGATCCTCGTCACCTTCAACTTCTATGGCCCTGTCGTTTACTAAATTCTCTTTTATTGCGTATGGAACACCTGACTCTTCAATAAGCCAAATCGCGCTGTCACAGCCCTTATTAATAAAAAAACCTGACGAATTTCTATTCGATTTCTGCAACACCTCAGTGACATTGTAATACCGATAATGTATGGTTGTATCAATGCTCGCAATTGCGCTGTCTCTGTATACCGAACATCTTTCATCATACAAAAGCTTCGATCGAATAAACTGAACTTTATCGTCTTTCGCAATGGCCAACATTTTGTCAGAATATTTAGCATTGGTGAGTTGAATTAAATCTTCACTTTTGTAATCATCTGTAAGTTTCAATTCATAGACATGGAAAATGTTGTCAGGCGAACGAATACTGTCGTGACATTTCAACCCCAAGTGATTCCCTCTATTCGAACTAAAAAATATGGAGGTTCCATCTCTTGAAAAGATGGGGTTAATATCATCGAAATTATCTTCGGTTACTTTCTTTGGAACATTCGCAGTAATGGGCAAAAGATAGATATTTGTTTTCCCATTCAATGTGCCGCTGAGTACAATGTTCTTGCCGTCTGGACTGTAATTCATGGAAAGAACTTTTTCAATCTGAAACAATTCTTTCGAAGATGCTTCCTTGCTATCGCATTGGTAGGTATTCAAATTTAACCGACCGTTTTTTTCAGTCACATAAGCCAACATATTGCCGTTGGGGTGCCAGGTAATTTGCGGAGTACTTTCGTCTGGAATTCGATCGCTTCGAAAATCTCCCCGTGCAATCCGATTATTTGTTTTCAGTTCCTTGTCATAAATGAAAACAGAATATTCACCTTGGAAATGAGTGCTGTAAGCCCACTTTTTTAAATCACCCGAGGGCGTCACATGACCATAACTGTATTTGAATTTTCCTGTAAGTCCGGGTTCTAAAAACTGAAACTTCTTTCTTTTCACATTCAGAGAAACCAACTCCTCCTCCACTTTTTTCAAATCTCTTCCTTGCTCAATGAACCTTTTGAAATCGTTGACTACGGTTTCTGTGTTTCGACCTATGACATATTGAAATCCACCATCGGTGCCACGGAACAACTGAGTCATATTAAGAATTCCAAGCACCACATTCTCTCCGTAAATATTTCCGATATAAGACCAGAAGCTTTGCCCTACCATTTCTGCTTGTCTTCCGGTTAGTCTATGAATATTTGGATAGCGAGCAAGCGTATACCAATCCTCTGTATTTCTTTCACTTGTTCTTTGGACTTTTAAAGCGGCATATCGAATGACTCCTTCAGAAAACCAAGTGGGAATGGCTATTCGATTATTCCCCCTCACCATGCTTCTCCAATCGCCACCATAAATTAGTTGCAGATACATAATTCTCGAAATGCCCAAAGAAATTTGCTCGCGAAGCTCCTCATCTGTGCCTTCGAAGTAAACGAACATCTTATTTCCTAAAATATTCGTAGCACCTCCTATGGTTGATGTTTCATCATCTGTCAATCCAAGATTACTCTGCCTAAACTCACTTTGTTTATTGAAGACAAGGACCTGAATCTTATCGTCGAGCTGAACATTAAAGAATTTTTGAAGACGTACTCTTTCTTGCTCGCAGTATACCAGCGTGCGCTCTGCAATTGTCTTTCCGCCATCGTAGAAATACACTTCAAAATTGGACCCTGGAAAATACAGCCAATCGAATGTCTTGTTCTGAAGTCTATTCTTTCCAAACGAAACATTGGATCCTCTATAAAACTGAGACTGCCCCGCAAATGAATTCAACACCAACAGAACAAACAGAAAATAAAATGGAAGCCCCCTTTCGCGAATCATACAACCAAAGTACGCGTATTTTCGCAAACATAAAATACCTCCTTGCAATGAATATTCAATCTTTTCAATTCAACGCCTTTTCTGAGAATACGCATGTCATCTGGAACAGCGAAAAACAAGCAATTATCATTGATCCAGGCATGAGCAATCGCGTGGAAGAATCTGAATTTCTTTCTTGGTTGAAAGCGGAAGAATTGACTGTTGTCGATGTTTGGCTCACACACTGCCACATCGATCACATTATGGGATTGGATTTTTGTTTTCGTGAATTCGGGTTGAAGGGCATTGCTCATGAGTTGGACAAGGTGAATATTGAACGAAGTGAGTTGGTTGCCGGCATGTATGGCATTCCCTACACCGCAGGACCAGAGCCTGAATATCTTCTTCAAGAAGGAAAAATGATTCGACATAATTTCGAAACAGATGTGCTTTTTGTTCCTGGGCACAGCCCCGGTCATGTGGCGTTTTACTTCGAAGAAACGGGAGTTGTTTTCAGCGGAGATGTGCTGTTTGAACGAAGCATTGGACGAACCGATCTTCCGGGCGGAGATTTCGAAACGCTTGCGCATTCCATTCGAACAAAAATGTATTTACTTCCTGAAGAGACCGTGATTTACAGCGGACACGGAGACACGACTACGATTGGCACAGAGAAAAGAGAGAATCCTTTTGTGAAAGGAGAGTAACTACTTCTTGTAATTTTTTTCGTAGAAGGAAATCCAATCTTGAACTGTCATTTTCGTCACCAGCTCTGCAATTAAATCGTAAGGAATGTCTTCCATTTTTTTGAAACGAATGCACGACTTTCCCATATCTAATTTCGACTTGCAATGCTTGGGGTATTCCGCAACAAACCAATTGTACAATTCTGGTTTCGCATACACGCCCATGTGATGAAGGGCAATGAAATTTTTCTGCGAAGCAAGAGCCAAAAATGGAAGCGGCAATTTCGTATCGCAATGATAACCGTCTGGATAAATCTTGTGCGGAACCACGTATCCGATCATTCCGTAACTCAATTGCTCTTCGAATCCCTTTGGAATATTTTTCTTAATGAGCGATTGAAGCTTTTTTATTACCACTTGACGATCTTCGGGAAGACCTTCAACATATTCCTTTACTGAACTCATAGCTTCTGAATTTTTTTCGAAATTTCAAGCAATGTACACGCGAAACATTTTCTAAATATGCTTCTCCACGAAATCTTTGCAATAGTCATCTATTAATACGCGAACTCTTCTAAATTCATTCACAATTTCTTCTTCCGTTCCTGAAGCTTTTGCTGGATCGGGGAAATTGTAATGGAATTTTTCTGCGTTGGTTGGAAAATAAGGACAGCGTTCTTTCGCGTTGTCGCAAACAGTTATCACAAAATCGAAATTGATGTTTACGTATTCGTCGACGTGATTCGAAGTGTGATTTGAAAGATCAATTCCAACTTCGTTCATGATTGAAATAGCACGCGGATTTACACCGTGTGTTTCAACGCCTGCGCTGTAAACGTTGGCTTTTTCTCCAGCGTAATGACGAAGGAAACCTTCCGCAATCTGACTTCTGCAACTGTTTCCTGTGCAGAGCACTAAAATGTTTTTCATGATTGATAATATTTTTTCTTGAGGAATAAACTGGCTTTCACCAACAAAATTAAAACGGGCACTTCCACGAGTGGACCAATGACACCCACGAACGCTTCCGCAGAATGAATTCCGAACACGGAAATAGCAACCGCAATGGCTAACTCAAAATTATTTCCAGTAGCGGTGAAGGAGATCGCAGCATTCTTCGCGTAGTCTACACCCATTGATTTATTCACGAAGAAGCTCACGAAAAACATGAGTGCAAAATAGATGACCAGTGGAACGGCAATGCGCAAAACATCGAGCGGCAGTTCCAAAATTTTATCGCCCTTCAAACTAAACATTAACACAATGGTGAAGAGCAATGCGTAAAGTGTAACGGGTGAAATTTTCGGAATGAATTTGCGGTTGTACCATTCTTCTCCTTTCGATTGAATGAGGAAATAGCGCGTGAGAAAACCGGCGAGAAATGGAATGCCCAAATAGATTAGAACGCTTTGAGTGACTTCACTCATAGGCACGGAAACACTAAAGTTTCCAAGCCCTAACGTATTCGGAAGAACGTTAATGAAGAGCCACGCATAGAATGAATAAGACAGCACTTGAAACACGCTGTTCAAGGCAATGAGCAACGCTCCGTATTCTCTGTTTCCTCCTGCCAAATCATTCCAAACGATAACCATGGCAATGCATCGCGCAAGTCCGATTAGAATTAATCCAACCATGTAATGCGGCTGATCGCGAAGGAAAACGATGGCTAAAACGAACATGAGAATCGGACCCACAATCCAATTCAAGAGTAACGAAAGTGTCATTACTTTTTTATCTTGAAAAGCCTTCGGCAGGAGACTGTAATTCACTTTTGCCAACGGCGGAAACATCATGAGAATGAGTCCGACTGCCAATGGAATATTGGTTGTTCCAACTGAAAAACTATTGGTGAAGTTTGCGATACTCGGAAAGAAATATCCAAGTCCAACTCCTACAGCCATGGCCAAAAAAATCCACAGCGTAAGGAAGCGATCGAGAAATTTTAATTTCACTTGCATAAGAAAAATGATTTAGCAGCAGCCTCCTCCAGGCGTGCAGGTTGTGTTTGTGTTTGTTCCTATTGTCTTTAATTCCACTTTCAATTTGCTCGGAGGAATACCGCATTTGTCTTGTGCTAAGCAATTGGTTTGTGTGGCTATTAACTTGATGCGAACGGTACCGCCGCAATCGATAAAGTGTTTGGTAACCAATCCTACTTCCGTCACATGAAAATGTGCTGGAACTGTTGTGCCGTTTGGCAATTCGAAAACGAGTGTATCCACATCGTTTAATCGTGCTTTCAATTCTGAGATTTTCATATTAACAACATTTATTTTGTTTCGAAATTTTAGTCTCTATTGTTTCAAAATAGACCTTTAGTTTTTGAATGGACTTTTCATTCAAGCAGTAGCAAATGGAGTTCCCTTCGATGGAACCTTGAATTACCCCAGCGAGCTTCAACTCCTTCAAGTGTTGCGACACGGTGGGTTGTGCAAGTGGAAGTTGGTTTACAATATCTCCGCATATACACGATTCCACATTCATTAAATATTCAACAATGGCAATGCGTGCAGGATGTGCAATGGCCTTCAACAACGAAGCTGTTTCGTTTTGTTTTTTGTTGAATAGATCTGATTTCGTGGTTCCCATTTGGTATTTGTATATTGCAATATTACGATATATTTTCAATGAAATTGAAAAACGCTTTGCGATGACACAACACGTTGTGATGACAATCTGCGATTGATGACAGCGGAGCTGATGACACAACACGTTGTGATGACAATCTGCGATTGATGACAGCGGAGC
>Ga0208483_1000292_pt1 | contig 11093 bp, 12 predicted proteins | sample LakMenE01Jun11ns_FD_150659 | JGI IMG/M metagenome (GOLD analysis project Ga0208483, IMG submission 150659) | Freshwater microbial communities from Lake Mendota, WI - 01JUN2011 deep hole epilimnion ns (SPAdes) | ecosystem: Environmental > Aquatic > Freshwater > Lake > Epilimnion/Euphotic zone ... | reverse complement strand
AGCATTTCCATCAATGCGTTCTTCATGGTGCTGTCTACACATCCGCTTGAAAGGGGAGGAGTAAACAGCTCGTCATCTTCCACCCACACCAAGGAACTCCATGTCCCTTCAGCAATTTCATTTTTTGTATTTGGAAGGAGGCATTCGTTCCATTCCTTTTCTTTCGCTTCCAAGGCCGCGAAGACATAGGGCAATGCGCTCAAAGATTTAATGTGTGAAAACGAATGGGCATGCAAAACTGTCTGGGCGGAAAGTCCGACTTCCTTCAACATAGAAAAATATGAACCGAATGATTGTTCGGTGACTTCAATCAGAAAATTCATTTCATTTTGAAGAGGATTGTACCTTCCTTCACCCGATCGAAAGAATGTTACACGTGCAATTCCAGATTCAATCTTGTTTAATTGAAAGGTTTCTACAATGTGACTTTCTAATTCTGAAAACGAAATTGTTGAGGGCTCGAACTTAAATAAATTGTTTGAGGCTTCCATGCGTTGCAAATGATACTTGAAAAGTGGAATGTGATTTTGTTCGAAACGAATGGTTTCGAAAAATCCATCGCCGTATCGAAAGGCACGATTGGTTCGAACATCGAGAAGAAGTTCAGATTCCTCTATGAATTTTCCGTTCGAACAAACCAACATCTTAAAGCGCTTTTATGTATTCCAACAGGTCGCCGTTCTGCTTCATCTGAATTCCACGAACACCAGCAGCATTCGCGCAAATCACATCGCGGTCGCGATCTCCGATCATAACACTCGCGTCTTTGTCGAACTTATACTTCGCACAAGCGCGCTCTACCCAAAGGCCCGCAGGCTTTCGTGAAAGGGAGTTGCATACATCTGGATGATGAATGGAGTAAAAGAACTCCAAAATTTCAACGTTGTTCTTTTTGCATTCCGATTGGAAAAAATCGTGAATGCGATCCACTTCCTCTTTGGTATAAAGTCCGCGAGAAATTCCAGCTTGATTCGTAACTACCACCAATTCGAATCCTCTGGAAACGGCTAATTGCAAAGCTTCCATGACCGTTGGTAGAATTACGAATTCGTCGAGCGAATAGGTGTAATCTCCAGGATCATGATTAATAACGCCATCTCTGTCTAGGAACAATGCTTTTCTCATGTTACACTATTTCATTCGTGCAGTCTTCAGGTAGTTTCCAATGAATGCTTTTTCAGTAAAACCAAAATCGGCAACCGCTAAAAACACCATCTCCTCGTTGCTCAAATTCTGTGTTTGGTGCATTGCCCAGCGAGGCACATAAACAATACTTCCTGATTGAACAGGAACCGTAACGTCATCAATCAATACTTGTCCGCTTCCTTTGAAGAACACAAATACGGTTTCGTGAGCGTGCTTGTGAAGCTCGTTGTTTTTATTCGGAGAAACACGAACAATGCGGGGGTCAAGTACTTCCAAAGGAAAATCCAATCGCTCAACAAAAAAGTCGACATTTAATTTCTCAACAGTGTTTCTGTACAATTCCTTTCCGCTGGCTTTATCTATGTGCTGCTCAAACAAAGCGTCTTCTTCATCGGGAGCTAAAGACGTCTTAAGCAAAACCGCATCGGTTAAAGGCTTCAGACGAAGAAACAAAACTTGCTCATACGTGAAGTCTAACAGTTCATACAAGGTCACGTCAACTTCAATGTCTTTCTTTCCTTCCTCAAACAACGCATTTACCTTCAACTCATCATCAGTCATTAACGCATGAAGAGCCCATTGTTTTTCAGTCGAATTCAATTCACCGATGAACTCACGCCACTTGTCGGTATCGCTTCTTATCTTGAACGAACGGATGTATGCACCCAAACAATCTTGAACAAAATACTTTTCCTCTTCATCAAAAAAATCGCTCTCGTAGGCTTGTATTAAGGGGTGCTTCATAATTATAGTGCGTTCGTTTCCAATTCTAATTTGGTCCAAAATTCAGCGCGAAGGTCAAGCGCAGTTTCCATGCCCTTACGAACAAGCAATGCGTTTCCTTCACTCTGCGAAGCTAGTTCATTTGCTATGGCCAACAAGACTTTTCCGTGTTCATCGTCTACTTCTGTGTGTAAAGGAAAAAAGACATAATCACGCATGGTAAGTTCGGTATGCACAGAAATCGATTCAATAATTGGACGATAAATATGTTTCACTACACTTTCAGTACCTAGTCCAATGGCCCCTACAGCCTCTGCCTCAGAACAATTTTCCAAATAAACAAGAAAAGAATTACGCCATGTTTCTACAGCCTCATTCATATCGAAGTCAAGCCCCGAAGAAATGGCAGTTTTAAATCGATGAAACAAAGTCGGATGAGGAATTCCTATAACCCATTCGTCGTCAATTCCCAACGCACGAATGGCTTTCAAATCATTTTCAGGCAATTGTCCTTTTTCTTCTTCGAGGTTTTCAAGCAAATGCGCTTTGTGCGCTGGACTTGAGAGTTTGTCAATAACAGCCAGCAAGTACTTGGGGAACCAAGCGCTGTAACATTCATACTGACTAGCGAAGTAGGCCAATGCCTTTTTCATGTCTGAAAATTCACCTTGGGAAAGTTTCTGTAGATAAGAATGATGAACAGCTTCGTGTTGTATTGCTATGTCTTCCATACTTTTGTTTGAGGGCTCAATATAATTGCACATTCATTAAACATTCTAATTCTTATTTTGTTAAATCACTATGAAAACAATTTATATAGTCGGATTACTAGTATTAGCCCTTTCTTCTGCAGCGGCTTTGTCAATGCGTAGCAGATGGGAAAAACCTTCAAAACCAATAGGAACAAATAAAATGAGCTTTCACGATTTAACAGTTAATGCCATCGACGGCAAGGTCATGAACATGGCCGATTACAAAGGAAAATATGTGTTGTGTGTGAATGTCGCTTCGAAATGCGGGTACACGCCTCAGTACGAAGACCTTGAAAAATTATATGAGCAATACCAAGGTAAATTGGTGATTATCGGATTTCCTTGCAACCAGTTTCTTGGACAAGAGCCTGGAACCAGCGAAGAAATTGTTTCATTCTGCCAAAAAAACTACGGAGTTACTTTTCCATTAACAGAGAAAATCGATGTGAAAGGAAAGAATCAACATGGAGTTTACCAATATCTAACACAGAAGGCTTTAAACGGTGTTGCAGATGGGAATGTGAAGTGGAACTTTCATAAATTCTTAATCTCACCAGAAGGAGAGTGGTTAGCTGAATTCCCATCGGGTGTGAAACCTTTAGACGCAGAACTGACGTCGTTGATTAAATAATTCAATCATGAATTGGAATCAGTTGAACTCGGTTGAGCAATGGAATGCCATGCTCGTTTCCGAAGAAAAGTTTGTCGTATTTAAACACAGTACACGCTGCAGTATTAGTACTACTGCACTGTCGCGTTTTGAGCGCGATTGGGATACTACTTCTTCAGTGAAGCCATATTACTTAGATCTTTTAGAGCATCGTAATATCTCAAATGCGATAGCACAAGACACCGGAGTAGAGCACGAATCGCCACAAGCCATACTAATTGAAAACGGGAAAGTATTGAAGTTTGCTTCGCACTTATCCATCTACGTCGCCGAACTTCTCGAAGCATAAATCATGTCTTACGTGCTAACCTACATTGCGGAAGGAGAGCATTTGAAGCAAGACTTTAAAATGCGCATCGACGACGCGCAGAAAATTGCACGATCGCTTGTGGCATTCGCCAATACGGTAGGAGGGAGATTACTCATTGGAGTAAAAGACAACGGGAACGTTTCTGGCATTCGTCCGGAAGAAGAAATTCACATGATCATTCGTAGCGCGGAAGAATTTTGTCAGCCGCCCATTCATTTTACACATTCCGTTTGGAAGGTGGAAGGAAAGGCAATTCTTGAAATTCAAATTGAAGAATCATTAGTAAAACCACATCTAGCAAAAGTTGAAGAAGGCTGGAAAGCCTTTGTTCGCGAGCACGATGTTACACTTCCGGCTTCAAACGTTTGGATTGCCATGCAAGAGGTCTCTTCCCAACAAGATTCGAACGAACTCTTCCAAATGTCAGAAAGAGAAGAACAACTTTTTTCTTTGTTGAAACAACAGCCTTTCACATTGAATCAATTGGCTCGAAAGGCAGGCACACCAAGACCTATCTTAATTCGGAAACTAGCGAAACTTATGAAATGGGGAATCGTTATTGAAAACTTCGAACAAGGGAAAGCGACTTATTCATTAAAATAAAAAAAAAGAGCGGGAAATTCCCGCTCTTCTTTCCTTAACTAAAACCTTAATCACTAACTTAAATTTAGTTCTTAATGAAGTTGAAATGACTTCCACTTGCAGTAACTACAGAATACATACCTGGAGTGAATGCGTTTGTAGAGATAGTATTCAGCGTGTTATTTAAAAGACCGCTTGCAATCAATTGACCTGATACGTTGTAGATTGAATAGTTCTCAGTTGACGATGTTTTTCTTTCGATTGTTAATACGTCAGTACAAGGATTAGGATAAGCCTGAACCGATGCATTCAAAATATCGTTCACTGAAGCTGGTGGCAATAGAACTGCATCAATTACATGAATAACACCATTCCAAGCGTTTAAATCAGCAGCTACGATGTTAGCGTTGTTGATCATTGCACCGCCCATTCCTAACGTAATGGTCGTGTTGTCACCTTGAAGCATTGTAATGCTTTGACCGTCTACAAGATCAGTTGAATTTACTACGTCTCCTGCTGCATGATACAATAAGATATTCGTAAGTGCAGTTGGATTTGCAATCAAAGACTCAATGGTTCCAGCAGGAAGCGCGCCGAAAGCCTCATCGGTTGGAGCAAATACTGTGAAAAAGAAATCATCTGACAACGTGCCATCTAATCCTGCAGCAAGAATAGCTGTTTCAAGAATAGTGTGTGATGGAGAAGCTTGAATGATTTCCCAAACATTGTTAGCAATCACACCAGGAGCAATTACAGCGTCAATTACGTGAACAACACCATTGTCAGTCACGATGTCAGCAACAATTACCTGAGCGTGATTGATGAATACATCACCATTAATAATAGAAACGTTTACATCAACTCCTGAAAGTGTTGTGATTACCATTCCGTCTGAAAGATCAGTTGAAAGTGCCACAGAAGGAACTACGTGGTATGTAAGGATGAACGTCAAAATACCTGTTGGATCAGCAATTAATGCATCAATAATAGGCTGTGGTACCAAGGCGAAAGCAGCATCGGTTGGAGCGAATACAGTAAAAGCACCTGGGCTATCCAATGCACCGTCCAAGCCTGCAAGTCCAACTACAGCCTCCAATGTGTTGTGGTCTGGTGAGTTTTGAATCACATCCCAAATCGTGTAAAGCTCCGGTGCCGCGGATGTTAATACCTCATTCACTACGTGAACAACTCCGTTAGAAGCTGCAATGTCAGCAACAATAACTTGACTTGTTCCATTGATGAAAACACCGTTGTTGATTGTTACAGTAATGTCTGCGCCATTGTACATAGTAGCTATTTGGCCATCAACAAGATCAGTTGATAAGACAGCAGCTCCGCCGAAAACATGGTACAACAAGATGTCAGTCAAAGCAGGAATGTCTGCTAATAATGCTGCAACTGTTCCAGCTGGTAGTGCATTGAACGCATCATCGGTTGGTGCGAAAACGGTGATAGGGTCAAGCGTGTTTAACGCTCCGTCTAGGCCAGCAGCAAGAACTGCAGCTTCGAGCGTGTTGTGGTTCGGCGAGTTTTGAATAATTTCAAATGCCGTTTGCGCTTGCGATAAGCCAAAGCTTAAGGCTAACGAGAGAGAAAGTAATACTTTTTTCATTTTGTTTAAAGTTATGTTCAAAATGTTAAACAGGGATAGCTTCTTATTGTTCAGTCAAAACTTACTTTTTTTTCAATTCATGAAAAATGAATGGGTAATTATGTTTTAACCTAAGTGTTATTAAACGGATACTTTGTTGAAAGAAACATACAATATATGATATTTGTTAGTACTTTATCTGACACTTGCGTTTTTCTTTTGCCTACGCCTCAAATAGATTTGTACTGCCCATGGAAAATAGATTTGCTTCAATCTGGAATCACGTTAACGAAGGAATATTAATCTCCGATAAATCGGGGAAAATTGTTCTTGTTAATCCGAGGTGCGCTGCACTATTCGGTTATTCAGAAGATGAAATGTTGTTGATGGGAGTAGATGCGCTTATTCCAGATGCAGCGAGGTCTCGACATAAATATCACAGAGAAAACTACAACGAACTTCCCACCAATCGCTCCATGGGTCAGCACGTGACGTTGTACGGACTGAAAAAAGACAGCTCGGTATTTCCGGTAGAAATTTCGTTAAGCCATTACAACTCACATGGAGAAACATTCGTCATTGCCTTTGTCGTAGAGGTTACTGAGCGCATAAAATTCCAAGATGATCTTAAACTCATGAATAAGCAACTGCTTACCATGAATGAAAATCTTGAGCGGAAAGTAAAGGAACGAACTCTGGTATTGCAAGAAGCTCTCAACGATTTAGAAAAGACCCAAACCGAGTTACGTGAAGGTCTTTTGAAGGAAAAGGAGCTTCACGAAATGAAATCGCGTTTCGTTACCATGGCCTCTCACGAGTTCAGAACCCCATTAACAACGATACTTTCAAGTGTTTCACTCATATCGAAATACACGAAAGAAGATGAACAAGTTCATCGTGACAAACATATTCAACGTGTGAAAAATTCAGTTTTTTCTCTGACTGAAATTCTGAACGATGTCCTTTCATTAGGCAAGCTAGATGAAGGAAAAGTTGAAATTCAAATGGAAGAGGTCAATTTGTGCGAAGTGCTTCAGTCTGTTGTGAATGACGTGGACATGATTCTTAAACCGAATCAGGGAATCATCGTTCATTGTCCGAAAGATCAAAAAGTAAAAGCGGACATTACCCTATTGCAACGCGTAATCGTTAACCTACTTTCCAACGCTATTAAGTTCTCATTCGATGAAACCAATATTTCAGTTGAGGTCTTAAGTAACACCGAATTAAATGAAGTTCAAGTCAACATTTCAAATGAAGGAATTGGTATTCCTGAATCGGAAAAAGATAAACTCTTCGATCGTTTTTACAGAGCCAATAACGCCTCAAATATTCAAGGAACAGGCCTAGGATTAAGCATTGTAAAGCGATGCCTCGAACTTATGAGCGCGACAGTTTCCTTTACAAGTATAGAAAATTCAACAACAACATTCACCATTCATTTACCCTTGGAATAATGACAGAAAAAATATTAGTGATTGAAGACAATGCGGAAATGCGCGAGAATATCTGCGAGATTTTAAGTATGTCTGGATATTTATTGTTCGATGCGGAAAACGGCAAGGAGGGAGTTGAGATCGCTCTCAAAGAACTTCCTGATTTGATTCTTTGTGACATTATGATGCCGCAGTTAGATGGATACAGTGTGTTGAACAGACTGTCTCGAGAGGAGACTACTGCTTCCATTCCGTTTGTTTTTCTAACAGCGAAGGCTAATCGTGCTGACATGCGAAAAGCAATGGATTTAGGCGCTGACGATTACATAACTAAACCGTTCGATAATTTAGATTTGATTAGCGCTGTAAGAAGTAGATTGGATAAGGCTAAGAGAGTGAGCGAGGTTTCAAACAAAGCTCCTCTGCATGGAATGGAAATTTTATTAAAAGAGGTCCATGGGCTTTCAGATATTACAAAGATGAGCGACAGCTCAATCACCAAAAAATACAAAAAGAAAGAGCTCATTTTTGCCGATGGCGACGACGCAATGGGCGTTTATTTCTTAAAGTCAGGAAAAGTGAAGGTATACATGAGTCATGAAATTGGTAAAGATCTAATTATTCAACTGGTTCATGACAATGAATTCTTCGGATTTCTTCCGTTACTTCAGCACGATAAGCACAGCGCTAGCGCAGAGGTATTAGAAGAGGCCGAAATTGTGTTCTATCCCAAAGCCGATTTCTACAAGCTCATTGATGGTAGTTTTGATGTGTTGAAGGAAGTTGTTTCGTTGTTAAGCAACAAAGTGAAAGAAGAACAAGAACGACTTATGAAACTCGCATACTCCAGCGTTCGCAAGCGCACAGCGGAAGCCTTACTTCACTTAAAAGAACGCTACGAAAAAGACCATAACAAACCCTTCACCATGGCTATTGCTCGTGACGACCTTGCTCGCATGGTTGGAACAGCGACAGAATCGCTCATTCGCACACTCAGCGACTTCAAACAAGAGGGTTTAATTACTATCGACGGATCTCGCATTACGATTGTAGAGGAGCTTAAGTTGATGAATTTAAGAGGTTAACACACTTCGTGTGATGACACTTCGTGATGACCTTCTGCGAAGGATGACACTTCGTGATGACCTTCTGCGAAGGATGACACATTTCATGTGATGACGCTCCGCGAAGCGGTCATCACGAAGTGTCATCCGGAACGGTCATCGAACTTGTTCGTCATCGTGCACAGCACGTGTGAAACTCCACACCACGAAGCACAATCAACAGCCCAAGAATTAGCAACGCAAAGCGAATGGTTTTTTCGCGTTTGAAGAACGGGTATTTGCTTAATGCCATTTTAATTCTGGAAAGCAGAACCAATAGGGGAGAAGTCCCTATTCCAAATAGAAACATAAAGAGTCCCGAATAAATAGCGTTGTGATAAAGAATGGCTACAGCCAAGGCTGAATAGACCATTCCGCAAGGGAGAATGCCGTTGACCATGCCCATGAAGAAGCGCGAGAAAACACTTTCCATTTTCAAAAATTTCCGGAAGTAAGTCGCGACAGATGAAGCAGGAAATACTGTGTTCTGAAACCAAGAAGGAAAAGATTGAACAATGAAGACAAGAATTAAAACACTTCCGCTAATGAGTGCAGGCCAAACGCCTATATCTTTTGGAAGAATCAATTGTCCAACACCTCCAACCAATGCACCCATAATGGCGTAGGTAGTGGCTCTTCCGAAATGATAAAGACTTATCTGTAAAGCCTTTTGTGTGTTCGACCAAGAAATGCTAAGGATAATGGGTCCGCACATGCCCACGCAATGCAGACTTCCTAAAAGGCCCATGGATATGGCAGCTATGATTATCTCAATGAACATGTTTGTGTCCGATTATTTCTTCGAAATAATATTCCTTTCCATCTTTCTTCCAGAAAACTTCAATGTTATATCGTGAAGGAATTCCGGTTGGAAGTGTGAAGGAAAAAGCGCTATCTGTCGAAGCTGTTAAGTTGTAGTTCACGTCGAAGGCATTGTTACTGGGGCAATACACCTTCACCGTAGCTTCTCTCATTTCATTCAACATAAATGGAAAGTGAACAACAGCATTTCCTTTAGCAATTTGAAACGAACACTTGTTGGGCAATGCAGCGTAGTTCGCTTGCTGATCCAATCTTCCTTGATGAACCAATTCTTTTTCGTAATACCCTTTGTCTACAAGATCAATCTTTTCATTAATCGAAAGAAAGACTAATGTTAAAATGCCCGCGGCAAAAAGTATGTAAAGTATAGTTATTCTCCACCCCCAATTCATGGTCTGTTCGATTTATTTGGAGCTAAAAGAACCAGTTTTTCTGTGGCTTTCAGCTCGCCGTTACTGTATATTTCCAATTCTACGCGGTTTCTCTGAGAAGGTAATTCGTCCAAGGGAACATAAATGAATAGCTCGCCGTTTTTCATTTCGCCCGACAGCAATTTGTTCTGATGGCCAATCCAATCGAAACTCGCATTCTTCCCTTCAACCTTAAATTCTAGATTCATCTCCTCCGAAGTCTTGTTAATGAGTTTAATGTTGTAGAGGTTTCCAATCGTGCCGTTGGGTTCAACAGTGAATAAAGTGTTTCGTGTTCGAACGCTGTTCACTTCCAACTCACTTCGCGTAATCAATAAAAACGCTTCAACACAGATTAATGCCAGAAGAACGACGCAGTAGGCGAGTATGCGCTTGTTAATGCGAAGCTTTGTTTTCGATACGACACTGTTTTCAGAGGCATAACGAATCAATCCTTTATCTCGATGTGTCTTTTCCATTACGGTGTCACACGCGTCCATGCAGGCGGTGCAGTTCACACATTCCAGTTGAAGTCCGTTGCGAATGTCAATGCCCGTTGGACAAACACGAATACATTCTAAACAATCGACACAATCGCCATGTGGCTGATCGGTCGTTTTCTTAACGTGTTTCGTTCTTGGTTCTCCGCGCACGTGGTCGTAAGTAACCGCAATGGAATTTTTGTCGAGCATGACGCCTTGCATTCTTCCATACGGACAAACAATTAAGCACACCTGCTCGCGGAACCAATAGTAAATGAAGAAGAAGATAAAGCTGAAAATGACGATAGCAGAAAAGCCGCCGATATGTTGTGAGACCGGCTCTGTGGCGATGTTCCAGACAGCATCGCTTCCAATGACATACATGAGAAAGGTATTGGCAATGGCGAAGGATACGGCATAGAATAAAAATATTTTCAGAATCCTTCGCGAAAGTGTTTTGCTGTTCCAAGGTTCAGCGCGTAAAGCCATTTGCGCTTTGCGATCGCCTTCAATCCAATATTCGATCTTGCGGAAAACCATTTCCATGAAAATGGTTTGCGGACAAACCCATCCGCAGAAAACCCTTCCGAAAATAACAGTGAAGAGAATAATGAATACCACGAAGATGAGCATGCCCAAGACGAAAATGAAAAAGTCTTGCGGCCAAAAACGAACACCGAAGAGAATGTAAATGCGATCAATGATATTCAATAAGAATAATGGAGCGCCATGAAATTTGACAAACGGTAAGCCAAAGAATACCACCAAATACACCCACGACAAATAACTTCGAAGGTTATAAAAATGTCCTTTTGGTTTCTTCGGAAAGAACCACACACGTTTTCCTTCAGCGCTAATGTGCGCGACCGAATCTCTAAACTCTTCTTCGACTTCTCCTATCATTTTTTCGCTGAGGCTGTGCTATCGGGTAAGACGGAAATAGCAGTAGCCGTATTGTCTACAGGGGCCTTATACAGCGGACCTTCAGGAGCTTTCGGATTGGCAGGATTCGTTCCTTGCAAGGAAAGAATATAGCTGGTTACTTGAGCCATTTGCATAGCCGACA
>Ga0208483_1000290_pt1 | contig 11176 bp, 11 predicted proteins | sample LakMenE01Jun11ns_FD_150659 | JGI IMG/M metagenome (GOLD analysis project Ga0208483, IMG submission 150659) | Freshwater microbial communities from Lake Mendota, WI - 01JUN2011 deep hole epilimnion ns (SPAdes) | ecosystem: Environmental > Aquatic > Freshwater > Lake > Epilimnion/Euphotic zone ... | reverse complement strand
GGATACTTCTCATTTTGAGTAGCAAAGTTATAGAGCTGTTCTTTAAAGTCACTGCCTACTTTGAATACTTGTTTGTGAGCTGTGTAAAAAGCAATGATGTGGTTTGTTATGGCTTGTAAGGAATTCATAGTTCTGCTGATTTATTTATACGGTTTATTTTTTGTTGAGTGGATGTTACTTGTGTCTCAGATACTATAGCTGTTACAGTCATATTGCCTGACTCACTAGAGCTACCTCCTGCACTCATGGTTCCACCTGTGTTAGCACTGCCAAATAATTGGGCTGCTTGAGGTAAAGCTGTTGCTGCAGAAGTTCCTCCACCTCCTCCACCTGCATCACCTCCTCCACCTCCAGTGCTAGGGGTTGTACCTGGTGATGATAGTATCTGCTTTGCCTTAACTACGTTTGTAGCTATCTGAATAATACCACTAGCAAATTGTGCAATACCTGCAGCACCTGCAGTGACTCCATTCAATGGGTTAGTATTTGAAGCTGCTACTAATCCTGATATAGCCTTAGCAGTATCTATACCTATTTGAATAAGAGCACTGGCCTTGTTAAATTTCTCTAGTTTCTTTTGATCCTTAATGAGCATGCCTCCTAAGTTGGTAAGGCCATCTACTGTATCCTTAGCTAGTGATAGCTTTGCATCCCTTTCTTTTTGTGCTTCTGCTACCTTAGCATTAGAGGCCTCAATATCTATGTTTAGTAATCTATCTTTGTGAGCTTTCTCAAGTAGCTCTAGTGTCTCATAGTTACCATTAGCAGCTTCTACATCTAAAAGAAATTGAGCGTTCTCTGCTTCCCTTAATTGCGTTGCCTCATCCTGTAGAGTAAGCAATAGATCCTCTTGAGTCTTTTTCTTTTCAGCTACTTGTGCTGCTATCTGTGCTTTCTCCTGCTCATCATATATAGCTATTAGGGCAGCCTTCTGCTCTGCTGTTAAGGTAGTATTAGCCAGTGCATCTGCTCTTAGTTTATCATATTGTGCAGCCTGTGCTAACTGTTCTTTCTCAAAGCCTTCAGCCATAGCAGCAAACTTAGCATCAGCTATCATAGCATCCCCATTAATTAAGTTCTGAGCATAGGTAGTTTTGATAGCTTCTAGTTCTTTATTCTTTAATTCTTCAGCATTTTTTAAGATAAGTAATTCCTCTGCTGTTAGTTTAGTGGTAGCTGTTAATCTTAGCTCAGCTAGTTTAGCGTTGTACTGGTCCTCAGTTAATTTCTTAGCTAAGAATTGCTTATCTAATCCATCTATCTCTTTCTTTAATCTCTCATCTATAAAAGTTTTTTGGTAGTCTACAAAGGCCTGCTCCCTGATAGCTTTCTCTTTCTCCATACCATTAGCCATAAGGTCGAGAGTACTTTTGATAGTCATAGCTTCTAGCTTTTCTTTATCTGCATTGTAAGCCTTAAGATCATCTAGTTTCTCTTTGAGATTATTCTTATTGCCCTTAGTCTCTTTCTTACCTGCATCTACTTTCTCCTTCTGCTTTTTAAGCTCATCAAGATCTAGTATTTTCATTTCATTAAAGCTATTCCTTCTAGCCTCACCCATATCAGAGATTACCTTATTAGCTTTCTCCATTGCTTTATTAGCCTCTTCTGTTTTCTTTTTTCTATCCTCCTCAGATATGTTAAGGGTAGCAAGTGCAGCTATATCTAATTTCATTTTTTTAACAGTAAGCATTGACTCTGCTATCTGCTGTGTTTGATATGCAATGGATGCTTTTATCTTAGCCTTCTGTAGCTCATAAGTATTTTTACCTTCTGCTTTAGCCAGTGCTATCTTTCTATCAAAGGCACTCATCTCTTTACCATGTGCATCTGCTTGAGCTGTGGATCTCTTTTCTGTTGCAGCTATTTCTTTATCTATTCTTTCTAGTTCATTTTTACCTCTCTCTTCACCTGCATTATCAGTGAGTCCCATCCAATCTGTAAGAGCTTCAAAGCCTGCTATAAGCATATTGAGTGGCATCATCAAAGCATCTATCACTTGTTGTAATACTCCAAATTTTTTCATTAGTAATACTACAGCTACCACAATAGCCACGATAACTACTCCTAACCAGAAGTAAGGGTTAGCTAATAGCTGAGCTCCTAGCTTAAGCATCATACTACCAAGGCTACCCATCACTTTCATTAAGGCACCCATCCCACTAACTAGAGCTTTAGGATCTGTACCTTTTAGAACAGTAGCAAAAGTCTTAGCCTTAGTAGCTGCCTCTTCAAAGTCAAGGCTCATCAAACTATCTTTGATACCACCCAATCCATTACTAACCTGCTCAAATTTTGAGCCTGTAGCAAAGACAGCTACTGACTCATTAGCATCCTTTATCTTATCAGATAGTTCACCTGCTGCCTGAGACAGTCTAGCAATATCTGCAGGATCTGTAGCATTAGCAATCTCACCTTTGAGTGCTTTTAGTTCTGCTTTAATGGCACCGAGGCCAGAGACTTTTATGGGTATTTCTACTTCATTCATTTTATATGTAGTATTTAATTTCTATTGTGGTTCCGTCTAAGTATCCATCTACAAAGCCTACACCTATTTGAGTGGTGGTAACTGATACGCTATTAGAGCTTGTGGAGTATTGAGCTGATATTACTCCGTCAAAGTTTACGTTGCTAATCATGATGGTAGGCACATTAGTGCTAGAAATAAGTGAAGGCTCATAAGCATCTAAGTATCCCTCATAAGTACCTACTCCTGTTCTAGTCCAGGTTACACCACCTAAGCTATCATTTTTAACCTGCACTATAGGATCTGTTATTCCTGCCTGTGTTAAGTTGGCTATGTAGATTAATGGCACTGTGCCTGTAGGTACTCCATTTAAACTATTAACCACTAAGTGATCACCTGCTAAAGTAGTTTCACTTATGATACGATCATCTCCTGCTATCACTGATCTAGTGCCACCCACTATCACATTGCCTCTACCCATAACCATAGCTGTTGCCTGATTAGAAAATACATTAGAGGTAGTCATCCTAGTAGTGTTAATACTACTCATTGCTAACATTTGTATTGGGCCTATTCCTGCAGGTGGGTTAGGTATGTTAGGACCACTAGGTCCCATGAAGGGTGTAAAGTTAATCTCACTATCAATACTGATGAGCTCCACCTTTGTGAGCTTGTTAGCATTGGCATCGTAATCAATTACCTTATTGATATTCCACCATGAATTATCTATCCTAATCTTATCATTTAATTTCATGGCCTGGATGTCAGGCTCTTTAAGATTAAACAAAGCAGTGAGCATCTTACCATTGTTAATCTGGCCCATAGTCCTTCTCCAGTATCTGTTGTACAGGTTATTCTCTGTTAGGCTAGTAGGTTGGTAATAGTAGTAATCACAGATGGCAAAATTAATATCAAAGGTAGGAGTTAGTGGATCATCAAAGTGGCCCACCAAAGGATAGTTGGTTAAGTTAATTTGTCCTACAGATCCATAGTCATATATGTAAAACTGTCCACATGTAGCTAGTGGCTGTCCTACTGTAGTCTTATCATATAGTATCCTTATGTTAGTCTCAGGTGCTGCACCTGCTAGCATTGGTACATAAGCTCCAAAAATAGTTTTGATTACAGGAGTAGGGCTAAACAATACGGCCTTGGTAGTTACTTCCTTTACATACTCATTATCAAAGATTACCTCAGCTTGTCCATAGATGTTGCTAGTAGCATTCGTGTAAGTGGTGTTAGGGTTATCCTTATCTGCAGCGTATGTAAGTATTATTTTCTTAGAGGTGAGCTCAGGGAGAAAAGATAAATTCTGCTCCTGGTCTTTGGCCAGCTTAGCAGTCCAATCTACCTCAGCACCACTATCGTAGAAGTCATCCCTATTCTGTAGCAATAGCTTGTTGGGTTGGGTGCTATCTACCTGAGCGTAGATGTTATACATGTTAAAGATACCCTTAATGAAATCACTCTGCTTTATCTTCTTAGGTACATAATCATTAAGCTCTATAGTTCCACCTATAGCATATACTGTACTGCTAGGTACAATGCTAATTTGTATATTAGAGATAACAGCCTGTATTACTATTTGCCCTGAAGCAGGGGCCACCCCTGATGGGGAAGTTTTCCTCCAACTTCTTACAGATGGTTGGTTACCTATAACAACAGTTTGTTGGCTTACATTTAATCCTATTGTTGCTGCCGTTAAGTTATTAAGTAAAGGGTAACTAAGTGGTATGGTAGTCTGTACTGTTTGGGTTAATAAAGTAGTAGTACCATTAGGTATAGTTAAAGGACATTGAATACCATTTTGAACACCTAACAATGTAGCAGTAGGTGATGTGTTAGTATATAGATTACTAAAGATAATAGGCTGCCCTGCACTTACTCCTATAGCCGGTTTGTAATATACATTACCTGCTACACCACCGGGAGCACTACCATACAATACACCTCCTGATGTATTCACCAGGTTTAAAGTGTAAGTCATAGTAACGCTGTAATCGTAGCTTTGAGCATTAGCTGAGCTTATGATAAATGGTGTAGTGTATACACCTGTTACATCATTAAAGATACTTTGAGGATCTTCTAGCTCAGTCCATGCTGTGATGTTAATCTTAGTAGCAGCAGATTGGCTAAGAGCTATTTGTGCTATGTTAGAAAAGCCTGCCCAGTTATTAGCTCCATTGATAGTAGTGGGTGTTGTCTTTTCTGCTTTGACTAGGTAGTCATTATAATCAAAGTTATCTACCCCTCCATTGTAAGGGATTAATAGCTTTTCAAATCTATCATAGCTCATGGTAGGCCAGTCATAGGTAAAGCCAGCATCCTGAAAAATCCTATCAAAGTAACTCTTAGCAAAGATGGCAGGCTTAAACTCCTGAGTGTTATAGACAGCATCACCAGAACCAGGGAGGAAGTATTTAAAGCCATTAGCAACGGTGTTACTAAATCTAGCCACCACATTAAATGCATCGTATGGGTGGTTGTAATCTGAGAAGTCTATATCAGTTAGTTCCTTGTTAGTAATGGCTGTAAAGAAATCTGCTTTGCTATCCTTAACCAATACCTCATAAGTTACCTGCTCCTCATAGCCATCTGTTACCTGAGTCTTTACCACCCCTGTTAATTGCATTGAGCAGTCCTCCATTATTGGTATGCCATCCTGAATAATAGCACAGGTAGTAAGAGCATTAATGTTAAAGGTGCCCTCCACTATATTCACATCGTAGTAGTGGTTAAGCAGGTTGTTATTATTCTTACTGCCAGTGAGTGTGATGGTCTTAGAAAAGTTACCCTTCCTTTGGCTCACATCTCTGATATCTCCTATCTGAAAATTCAAAGGGAAGGCAGTGCCCTCTTTAACATCTAGGAAGCCTGTAGCTAGTTGTATCTTAACCATCTTATGAGTTTACTATATTGTTATTAGCTAGCTTAATAGTTACGTTCTGCTTAATTAAATTCTTATTCCTTTGGTTGTACACCTGGTAGTCACTAGTTATGATATTACAGCTTATGTACTCCTCACTCTCAGGCACATCACAGTCATTTGCATAAGAGCTTTTCTTTACATAGGTGAACGGTGAGCTGATGAGCTCAGTGAAGTAGTTAGCCATATCCATAGTCATGAAGTTGGTAGCTAGATCTATGGTAGTGTCAGTGCTTATGTAGGTGTTAGTCATACCTCTCTCAGTGAGGGCATAGTCCCAATGGTTTGAGCCATTGATAAAGCCAGGCACATCCTGATTAAACTGCTCCCGGGTTACACTACCCTTCTCATAGCTGTTAAGGCTAAAGGCAAAGCTGTTCCATGAGCCTAGCTTGTCTAGGAATAAGATGCTGTACTCAGTGCTTCTAATCCTTCTATCTAGTGTTACTCTGTATCTTGCTGAGCTCATCACCCCATTACGTTCATAGTGAAAGTCATAGTACTCAGTGGTAGGCTCTATCAAGTTACCTGAACCAAAGACCAGGGTAAGCACCCCAAAGTTATTAGGCCCTACTGATACACCACTAAGATGGTCCACAGCTGTTACGTTCTTTTCAAAGATGTTACCACCATCATTAGCAAACACCATGGTATCTGGTGCCGTTGGGGATCCATTAGCTATGCAGTTTACCCACATATCCTGAGAGAGGGTAGCAAACATATTCTTGTTACCTGCAGGGTAGTTAGTCAGGAACCTATCAGTAATGCCATTGAGCATGAAGTCCTGGTAGTTATAGCTAGGCCACTCAGCCCAATTGATAGCACCATTAAACACGTATCTGTTTAGTACCTGTGCTAGGTTTCTGTTGACTGTTTTTCTCCCATCTGCATAAGTGATATCTCCATCCTTATTGGCATTGACTATCTGAGACCATAAGCTGTTCACCACTATGTAAGCAGGGTTAGCTACTAAGACAGTGAAGAGTCCTTCTAAGTTGGGGTTGGTTACACCTGCACCTGTTTGCACTATATTGATTTGATCGCCTACCACAAATGTGTTAGCTACGTTTATTCTCACCCTTCCTGCATAGGGAGCTGTTACCCATTGAGTGAGTGCTGCAGTGTAACTAGTGGTAGTCAAGTACTCCTCCCCTATCCTTACATCATATTTGTAATGGGATCCAGGTGCATTATATACTGAGGTGTTATTCAAGTTCAAGTCATAGCTTACCTTAGCCTGTAAGAGCTTCGATAGATCTATCTCTCCAAAGCCCGTAGCATATGTTGGCAGCACCCTGTACTCTGCTATCTTATTTGTGGTACCACTCTCATAGATATCATAGATAAACTTGAAGCCCTGCAGATTAACATTGCTACTGCTGTAGATGTACTTTACAGGGTTGTATGCAGGAACTATTACTTGTGGGGTTGCTTGTGCTACTAATGCCATTACTTCTCTTTACCTATATTAGCGTCATTACTATTATTGTTTTTAAAGCCACCCATTGCTATGAGGTAGGCATGATCTAACATGGCCAGATGTTGTTGCATCCGATCAGGTCTATTGAATACTATCCTCACATGCTTGCCGGTCTTATGGTGGATGTATGCCTGCACCACTTGTATCTTATGTAGCGTATCAGAATGCATAGTAACTATCATCAGTGTAGTACTCCTGCCTTATGTGAGTAGTGGCGTATCTTATTGCATCCATGGCATCATCAAATAATTTGACAGGCTCATCTGTTATGAAGTCCCCTATCTTCTTCCATTTGTAATTCTCATACTCTCTCTTTACTGCCTTATCATCCTGGCATATTACCCCAAAGGTCTTAAGGTTGTCTATCCCTTTCTTAACTACCTTGTTCGCATTCTGAACATCATACCCTGCTATGTTCATTTCTTGTATGATTTCTGGACGTGAGTAATCTGCTAGGATGGTTACAGTCTGTTCTATCCCTAGGGTGCCTAACTTCTCTATGAGCATGGTGGTAGTCAGGTAGCTCTCATATATCACAGGCTCTATGTAGATATCATTATCACAGTAGTATACCCTCATCAGAGCTGTGGGGTGATTGTATCCAAAGTCTAAGCCGTATACGTACTTGACAAACCTAGCAGGCCTATGAGCTACAAAGGACCAGTTGCTGTAGATGTTACTCTTGCTTGTTGCCTTCTCACCTAGAGCATAGATCTGATACAGTGCCTCATCTGTTCTCTTAAGGTCTTCGATCTGTGCCTTAATGCTATCAGGTAGGAAGGGGTTATCTTTGTAGGTAGACTTTATCAGGGTGCTCTCCTCAGCAGGGAGCTCATACAGCCACGATACACTATCAGATGGGTTGTAGTCAAAGATTAGCTTGTCCTCTGTTCTCATGTTAAGCTGAGTGAAGTCATCAAAGTACAGCTCATTAGCTTCATTACACCAGGCTATATCCCTCTTCCTACCCCTTATCTTCTGCTCATCATCCACTGAGAAAAACTCCACCATAGATCCATTGCCAAAGGTGTAGATGTGCTCAGACTTATTGTGGCTCTCCTGCTTGTATAGGCCTATATCTTTTAGTATCTCTATGAAGTCCCTGAGCACTGTAGCACGTAGGGCAGGGAAGGTCTTGCGTATCACTGACACCACCTTGTTATTATTCTGCAGGCAGTAGATGATCATGAGTTGACAAAGGCTGTAAGTCTTAGAGCTTCTACTACCACCCTCATTAATGATGAACCTCTTATCACTTAAGATGGCCTCATAGTTCTTCTCAAAGATGGCAGTCGCTTTTATATCCATAGCAAAGCTAGTACCTAGTTAGATACTATATAGTTATTATTATTATTATACTACTTAACTATAGTAACAGTTATAGCAGATATCTTCTCATCACCACTGGTAACATCTGTGTGCTCTTTCAGTGCATTTATTCTTTGAGTGATGGATGCATTATATTGCCCCACCATTCCACCTTCTATCTGATCCATTCTAATTGCTTCCTCTATGCGTGAGCAGATTGTCGCATACTCAGAATATCGCCCATCAGTATTAGCAAAGTAATCTTGAACACTACACTCTTTATCAGCAGCATAAGTCCTAAATCCTACCTGAGTTAAAGGTCTCTCTAATGGGATAGCTGTAGCCTCACCTGTTTTAGTAGATAAGCTGTAAGAGTATCTAGGTGTAGACTTACACCAGGATCTGTATCCCTCAAATAGCTCCCACATTTTCTCAGGAGTTTCAATATGTTTAGGCCTCACTGTCTTTCTCTTTTTTCTCTTCGTTATCTACCCCTTTATACTTTGCCTTAGGAGTGCTCTCTTCAAATAGATAACCCAATCCTTTAGATGTATAATACTTGTGATCCTTAGCAGTCTCTTCTGTTACTGTAAAGCTGGTCTCAAAATTACCATTATACATAGTAATATACTTACCTAGGTGTTCCGTCTTTGTCTTCATATTGTAATAAAATTAAAAAAGTGTAATATAATGCTATCCAAATTCCTGCTGCCCTACTAGCCCATATATAATCTAGGGTAAACAAAGCAAGTCCACAGCTCAGAGCTGTAATTAATGACAAGATACTAATAAACTGACTCGGTTTCATACCTATATTGTAATTTGTTTAGGTTTTGTTTTAATTCTTTGATCAGGTAGTAAGCTGAGGTGTGGGTGATACCGAAATATGTAGCCAGTGCTCTGCTTGTTATGTACCCTTTATCTATATATGCCTCAAATACTATCCTCTGCACCTGGTCTACTATCTCTGATCTGTAGATTTCTATCAATCCCTTATTAAAAGAGTAGGTTCTGTCCTCCCTTATCTTATCTGCTAGCTCATCATCCTCTATTCTATCCGGGGAGTTATCTATTATAGCTGTTACCCTATCATCTTTGTGGCTTTTAGATGTACTCCACAGGATCTGATACTTAATTGTGTTCAGTAGGTATCCCTTTACCTTATCCTCATCTGCTGTGTAATCATTTATAGTAAGTACATGAAGGTAACTGTTGTTAATGACTGTATCAGCGTCTATGTAGCTACCCATCTTAGATAGAAAGTAGGCAGTGTATGCCCTCACTTCAGGGTAAGCCCTACTAATGTAGTTGTCTAAGAGCTTTTTCATACCATATCATAAAATCTTTGTACCATATCCTTCTCCTAACAGATGCACAGAAGCACTCTCTAGGTTGCACCCCATCATACTTAGTTCTAATCTTATATAAAGCTACACAGCTGTGCTTAGAGTACCTGATATTCTCAGGTAGTAGCTCTATTTCAGCTATACGGTCTATCTCAGTTTGTTCAAACATTCATCTAATATAAAAGCAAGCAGTGCAGCCTGACAAGCCAGGATAAAATCAAAGGTACAAATTAATGTAAGCCAAAAAGCCACACATTTAATACATCCTAGTGCAGAGTGTATATGTATGGCTATTGGGTACTTTGTGTTATACTTAAAAAAGTAGTCTATAGTTGCCTGTATTGGTTCAAAATTAGTAAACCACCAAGCTAAAGGTATAAGAGCTAGTAATATCATAGCTCAAATATAGTAATTTAATTAGAACGGTAGATCATCCTCCTCTAACTTGAATGGTTCTGCAGGTGGTGTTAATACTGCTGGCTTTACATACGGCTCTTGAAATGTAGCACTAAAGTACTTCATACCTGACTGTGATGTTTTAAGCCATAGAGCTACCTCCATCTCTTTACCATTAACGTTTACCTTCCCTTTGTAGTCGGGTTGAGTCTCTGCTGTCTTTTTATCATTTTTAAAGATAGCTCCTGTGTTGTTCTTTGTTTCCATTGTTAATTATTGTTAATTATTGTTAATAAATACATTATTGTACAGTACCACCCCCACACTATGGCAGGGGCTAGTAGTATTGATAGTAGCAAAATCATAACCTTCTCTCTTTAATGATAGGTAACTCTTCTCCATATAGCCTACATGTAAGCTCTTCTGCATACTTTATGGCCTCTTTGGCTATATACTTAGCTGATACGCCTGCACCGTTGTTTATTAGTGCCTGCATGGCTAATAGGATAGCATCTTCTTTAAACTCTTCTCTTGATCTCATAGTTTTTCTATTTCTTGTTTAACTTCTTCCCAATAATTTGTAAATACACTTGTATGTGAATTTTCTAGTATCTCATCTACTGCTATTAATGCACATTGTTTAGCACAATAATCATCAACTGTTACTTCAAAATTTCTCATAAATAATTCCTTTGCTTTCTCCTGTGCTGTCATAACTGTGTTATTAGTTCATTAAAATACTCCCTGCACTGTTCTACCCTCACCTTAATCTGCTCTATCACCTCCTCATCCCTTTGTATTACAAAAGTCTTGACTCTCTTAGCATCAGGAATATGGTTGAAGCTGTGTTGTTTTTGCACCTGGTCTCTAAGATCTAAACTCTCCTCCATTAGCCCTAACTTGTAGTGAGCACTCTTTACCTCCTGCTCTACTATGGCATGGGGTGTATTGGTTAGGCAGTAGCAAAGTAAGGCCTCTTGTTTATCAGTTAGCCACATATACCCTTGCAGTTGGTAAAAATACTCTTTGTTAGGGCACTCAGTATCGAACCAGGGGAAGGTGCTACCACTCCATGAATTTTTCACATCCACTAGCACCTGATCTGTAATTACATCGGGAGTACCTGTTAGCCATTCATTACTAAAGTTCTCCTCATTCTTAAATAAGAAACCTTTATCAATTACATCCATTACAAAGCTGAGGCACATATCCTCACATTCGTTGCCCTTGTCAGTATACTTACTAGTAAACTC
>Ga0208483_1000289_pt1 | contig 11224 bp, 8 predicted proteins | sample LakMenE01Jun11ns_FD_150659 | JGI IMG/M metagenome (GOLD analysis project Ga0208483, IMG submission 150659) | Freshwater microbial communities from Lake Mendota, WI - 01JUN2011 deep hole epilimnion ns (SPAdes) | ecosystem: Environmental > Aquatic > Freshwater > Lake > Epilimnion/Euphotic zone ... | reverse complement strand
ATTTAATCAAAATAAATTAAGTTGTTATTCAATTTGAATAATAACTAAATATAAATCTATTCTTCTTCAGTCTCTTCTTTTTGTTCATCATCACTGGGTATGTTAATGAGGATACTATCCTCGTTGTCTCTAATTGTTCTAATTCTATATCCTCTCCATTTTCCTACAACAGGAGGACCCCATAGCTTCTCAAAATATTCTTTTACATCATTTTTTAAAGGGAGAGACATATTTGGAAAACCTTCCTTATACCAGTCCTTAAATTGAGCATATAACTCCATAAGTGTAATTGAAGCTCCTTCTATCTTAATAACACACTCTTCGACATACTGTCTGTATATATCATTCTGTTTTCTGTAAATCTCTGTTGCTTCTCGAACCTTCGGAGGGTCTATTCTGACAGTAACCTTTTTCCTCCATTCCAAAAGATACCAAGCAAAAGCTTCCAACATCTTCGGAATCTTATCTGAGAACTCAGAATCACGGGGAAATCGTTTTTGAAGCAATTGTTCTTCAAATGTTTCAGGACAATCTTCACCTGCCCTTACGAAAGTCGATTCAAAAGGGATAACACGAATACGGTTCCATGTTGCTTGGTCTGAGTGTTTTAACTTCGGTAAAGTATTGCAAATAAAGGTAAGCATGAACATAGGTTTAATTTCCCGAGCTTCTTTCCCTTTTTCAAATAAATCACGAGCAAAATACTTGTCATTACCGCTTAATTTTTTCAGGTAACCAATATTCAATTCTTCGTTCTTATCAGGTTCTTCCATTGTGGCACTTCGAACGGGTGGACATGCCCGTGCTAGCTCAGGACTTGCTGAGCCTAAATTTGTCTTTTTACCTGTAAATAGATTAGTGTCAAACTTAACACTTAAATCGCCAAGCATTTCTTCAAGGATGTTCTGTGTGATTGATTTACCGTTATCACCTTCGCCTGTCCAGAATAGAACTACCTTCTGAGTGTTACCACCAACGAAGATATCAGAATACATATCAAGAAAATAAGTTCGAACTGACTTATCGGGGAAAACTTTCATTAGGAAATCAGTCACCAATTCAAGTTCTTTATCAGCCATATCGTAATCTTTATAGTTAATTGGAAGACATTTACTAACATAATCATCAGGTCTTCCATCTCTAAAGATGTTTAGTTTCAAATCGTATACACCATTTTTGAAACCAATGATATACGGATTCTGGTCCAGTCTATCTTTAAACTTACGGTTATAAAATACTTCCATCGCTTCGTTCATTACATTGTTTTTGAACGGAGCTGATTTACAGTTTCCATACATTTTTTGAATTGTTTTTAGTTTAGATTTTAATGATTCTTCATCTGCTTTGTCTTCTTCGTTAGCCATCTTTTGCCAGATTTCTTGTCCCATTCTACCAAAACGAGATGCAATACAAGATGAAATCTTTTCTCTCAAGAATACACCACACTCGATAGGTTCCCACTTATGCCCTCTAAACTGAAACCATACTTTGTTCGGAATAGAAGCACAAACAAATACATCTCCAAAGTCTTCATAGAGTGCTTTAGCGATATCGTTATGAGAACCGTTTAGTGAATCTCTCAAATGGTTCTGAGATCGTTCCAGTTTAAATTTTTTATATTCTTCAGGACTGTCTTTCATTGCTAAATAACGAAGGGTCCCTAGTGTAGGACCCTCTTCTTTTGCAATCATTCTTTCCCATTGGTAAATACATCCTGATTCATCATAAGATTCTTCTGCCCTTGAGGAGAACTCAAGCCATAAGTCAAGTGCTTGATTACATCCTTCTCCAATATTATATAAAGTAAAACCAATATGAATCCATTCATTATAATCTACCGCTCTCTGTACAGAAAGCAACGGTAACATTTTCGCTGCAATCGCAAGTTCTTCTTCAACTGAAACTTTCAATGGTTTTTCAGTTCCATTATCTCGTTTCCTCTCTTCTCGGATCTTTTCTTTTAAAGGTAAAACCAAGTTGTTTTTCAGTTCCAAATTGTCTCTACCGTAAGGAAGAATAGATAAGATACGAGGTAGATAATATTCTACTTTGTTACGGATGTTAATCCGTCTCTCGTTGTTATCAAAAATTTTGTAATGTTTAAAAGCATCTTCCAAACTGATTTTGTCTAAACCCGCATTGTAGACATAAGAAACCTTATAAGGGTCCATGTCTTCTTGTTTTCTACTTCCGTAGAGTAACCAAGGGACTGAACAACATTGTTTATCAATAGCAACAGATGAATCTTCAAAACCAAGACTCATAAATACATTATAATCTTTCACCATTTTTAAAACTCTTGGAATCAAATGAACCTCTTGATCAACCTTATTTAGAAATGTATTTGGAAAATGCAGATGAAAACCATTCTTAATATATACTTGTTCTCCAACATCCAAGTAATAAATTGGTTTTTCAAGCACAATGCAGGTTAAATGTTCATCACTACATTCTTCTACAATTTGACGAAGAATGCTTTGATATATCTGCACAATAGTCAATACTTGCTCTTCTGTGTAAAGATGTTCACCATACGATATTGTTTCATCATCTTTCAACTTCAAATCAATATCAGCAAGAACTGGAATATACTGCTGAGACTTTTCGGCTATACCGATAATTGGGTCTTCTTCATTTTTAAGCTTGTTGCAGTATAACTCCCAGAAGGTTTCAATATCATTCCTGTTGAATTGGAATCTTCCAACAGGATTAATCATAGATACATGAGTATGGTAAACTCCATCAACATAATGAGTTCTTAATATTTGTTCAATTGATGAATCCATTTGTCTTATTTAATTAACTATATAAATCTTTTTCTTCATTTTTAATTTAAGAAAAATCATTTTATTAAAAGCAATCTAAAAAGATACTGTAACTAACGATGTTATTTCTATTTAAAAGTTATGTTTTAACAACTAAGTATAAAATGAATCAAGATAATGTCAAATATACAGTTGATCATTCGACTGAAGATTGCGAAGTTAAAGAATTTGTTAATATCTCATATGAAAATGTAGATGAGACTACTCAAATAGAGACTACTCCGGTAGAGACTACTCCGGTAGAGACTACTCCGGTAGAGACTACTGTATGTGGTCGTGTATCATGTTTAGCTACTAATGAGTTTGACGAAACTCATATTGATTCTGAACTTGAACCAGATATCGATGATTATCTAAATTGCTTATATATTGTATCTGTTGATAAAGAACCTAAATTTGCCTTTGATTCAAAAGCAAAGGCAATTAAATTTATGGAGATGAAAGCTTTTGACATTGCTGATCATTGTTATGAAAATGATAGTTCAATTCAGTCTGTTTTTGTGATTATGAATGATGATAAAGAAAGTTATTGTGTAACAGCACATTATAAGTTTATGGTTGTCCAATATGAAACTGTATTACATACTTTGAACTGTTTTTCTGTTCAAAAAATTGTATTTTAAATCAATTGTAATTTATATCTTAAGATATAAATTCCTTTAAGTAGAACCTTTATTTAATTTAAAGCAACATATTTTGTAAGTAAATGCCGAAAAAAGAAGTGAGAGTAATAAAAGTCCCTGTAGATAGGGTAATTAGTGAATATCCACAAGATTTTCCAAAGATGCCTAGATTATATTTAGAATTACTTGAAAACAAGGGTAAAATTAAGCAGGATTTAATAAATAAAGAACATAATCCTGAATCTCTTTCACCATCTAATGGAATTTCTCAAGAATTTGAGGAAAATGCATTTATCAGACGAAAATCAAATGATAATATTAATGAAAAATGGAAAAGCGAAAGTGATGAGGAAAGATTTAATAGAAATAAATCAAGTAGAGATGAGGATGATGATGATCATAGAAAGAAATCAAGTAGAGATGAGGATGAAAGATTTGATCGAAAGAAATCAAGTAGAGATGAGGATGAAAGATTTGATCGAAAGAAATCAAGTCGAGATGAGGATGAAAGATTTGATCGAAAGAAATCAAGTCGAGATGAGGATGATGATGATCATAGAAAGAAATCAAGTCGAGATGAGGATGATGATAGTGATATAGGTAGTATAGAAGAAGATAATGAAACAAAGTCTAATTTTTCATATAGAAGTTCCGAGAATCTTTCAGTTCGTTTAAAAGACCTATTGGATGATGTATCCGATATTAATAGTGAAGATAGTTTTAATTCTAGACGAGAAAACTTCAGTAAAAATAATGATAAATACACAAGGAAACGAGATGATATATATAATAGAAAACCACCAACTCTAGGTGAACTGCAAAAGAGAGGAGCATATACTCAATCGAAAGAGTTAAGGGATATTAATAATACAACTATATCAGATGTTAATGAGGAGGATAAAAAACGAGAAATGCTGTTTAAATTTGACCTATTAAGAAAATCATATCCAACAGCAATTATACCTGAATATAATATCCACACTGATTATCAAGTGATGGTTAAATCATATGAAGATTGTGTTAGGCGATTGTCACTTGATTCTTCAGTTGAAACATATAAGACTTATTTAGTATACGGTTTCATGGGTTGTGAATTTGTGTTCGGAAACTTTTTAAAGTTCGATATGGAAGGCTTTACTCAACAACAAATTCTCAATATGAATTCATATGAGAAACTGTTAATTGAACTCGGAGAAAAATCTTATGTTCCTTCTGGATCAAAGTGGCCTGTAGAAGTGAGATTGTTTTTTGTTGTTATAATGAATGCTGCCTTTTTTATAGTTAGCAAAATGATAATGAAAAAGACTGGTTCGAATATAATGAATATGCTTAATAATATGAATAGCAAAGTTCAACAGACAACATCAGTAAAAAAGCCAAGGATGAAAGGTCCAAATATTGATATGAGTGACATGCCTGACATTGAACAGCAGTCTTCTTCAGTATAATATCGAATTATTATTTGAAACCAAATAATAATTAAAATCAAAAAATCTTTTGCTTAATAAATGCCACCGAAAGTTTACAATTGTGATATTCCTAAATCTGCTTGTGAAAAATCGTCAAGCCTCACGAAAGCAGGTATTATCGAACTTGCTCTAAAATGCAAAGCTATAAAAACTAAGGAAGAAGGTGCTTCTATGTCTAGAAAGAAGTTATGTGAACTAATCGAGAAAAAAGGGGGAGAAGGAGCTGCCGCAGCTGGACCTTCTCCTAGACCACAATCTCCTAGAACACCGAGTCCAAAATCAGGAAGACGATCTCTGAGTTGTGATATTGTTACGGATTCAATTTGCAAGAAGCTTAAAAAAGATGAACTTGTTCAACTTGCTCTTAAATGTAAAGTTATAAAAAGTTTAGCAGTAGGTAATTCAATGAGTAAAATTCAACTATGTGATTTACTTAAGAAAAGACCATCTAGTCCTCCGCCTTCTCCTAGACCACCGAGTCCTAGACCACCGAGTCCTAAAATAGGAAAACGGTCTCCAAGTTGTGATAATGTTACAGATGCAGACTGTAAGAAGATGAAAAAAGAGGAACTAGTTCAGCTTGCTCTTAGATGCAAAGTTGTAGAAAATAAAACTAAAGGTAATTCAATGAATAAAAATAAACTTTGTGATTTACTTAAGAAGAAACCATCTCCTGCTCAACCTAGACCGCCACAGCCTCCGTCTCAGGCTCAACAAGGAGCTCGTGTCTTTTCAAAAGAATCTATCGAAGAAATAGAAAGATTGATGGTTTCTAATACAACGAAAAGACAATTGAAAGAATTAAATAAATCCGAACTGAATGAAATTGCTCGTAAGTTAAAAATTAAAACACAAGACAGAGATATAAATGATATTGTAAATGATATTGTAAATGTTGTCGTTTATTATATTAATACATATGTTAATGCAGGTCAAGTACCTTCATCACCACCTCCTCCACAACAACCTCAACCTCAACCAGAATCTCCTAAATCCAATGTATGTTATAAGGGAATGACAAAGGCTCAACTTAAGTCTGCTAAAACTAAACTGTCTGATTTGAAAGCATATGCAGATGAACTTGGTATAAAAGGTGTTAATACCAAATCTCTCCTAGCAGAATATATCTGTGCTGCAGGAACAAATGATCGTTGTTCAGCTGATAACAATAACTGTGATGTATATTGTGATATTACTAATGGAGTTTGTGTACCTGAAATTGTAGGTGAACAACAGGTTGCTAACTCATCTGGTAAATATTCCATGTTTGAACATGCTGGAAAATCTTATATTGGTAGCAATGATGCGATTAAAAAATTGAAAGATTCATTAGCAGGTTCTCCGGAAGTTCCTGTAGCTGGGAGAGTTTGTGTTAACGATATGACTAGATTAGACCTAGAAGACTTAAGTACTTCTGATTTGAAAAACTATGCATCGCAGATGGGAATTGATATGAAAAATGTAAAAAGCAGAAGTGTAATTCTTGATTACCTTTGTTCCGACTCTTGTCAAAACTTAATGTGTGGTATGGGTATGGTTTGTGATCTTGAAAATAACAGATGTGTAGGAGAAGAAGCAAAAAAGTACATGGTTGACAATATGAATTTTATTCAAACTAAAATTAACGGAATGAATGTTATTGGAAAGCAGTCTGGTATTGATAGATTAAGAAATACATATAAAGTACCTACACCTGCACAGGCACCAGTACCAGAACCGGCAGCACAAGCAGGTGAACCTGAACCGGCAGCACAAGCAGGAGAACCTGAACCGGCAGCACAAGCAGGAGAACCCTCTCCATTTGCTTCTCCTTCTACTAATCTATCAGAAGATGATATTGAAAATATACTTGATGATATTACTGAAGGACGAAAACCCACAAAACTTCAGCAATTGTCTGATGTTGAGAGAAGTATACTCCAATGTCTTGGTATTTTATAGATATTTATCATTTAATAAATAATATTGACTTTATTAAATGGCAGGAATTTATAAGAAAATAAAATGCGATAAGAGAAGACAAAATACATTTAATCCGACTGAATATCAGTCTTCTGTCATGAACTATTTTGTGTATGAGTCGACATATAAAGGGTTATTGCTTTATCACAAACTAGGTGCTGGAAAAACCTGCACATCAGTTTTAATTGCAGATGAAATGTTAAGAACAAATAAGATAGATAGAGTTTATGTACTTACTCCTGGTTCTTTAAGAGTCAACTGGATAGATGAATATTGTAAAAAATGTGGAGATAATTTTATATCTTCAAATTTTATTTTTATGACTTACAATTCAAATTTGAAACTTGTTTTAGATAATTACAATTTTGATAGAAGTTTGGTTATAATCGACGAAGCACATAATATAATGAATGGTGTGAGAAATTTAAGTGATAATGCATTATCAATTTATAAAAAAATATATGAATCTAATTGCCGGGTTTTGCTGTTAACAGGTACACCTCTGGTTCAGTATACAAATGAATGGTCTCTATTAGGCAATCTGTTAAATCCCGGTGTATTTAAAAGTATCCTTCGATACGATAACCATAAGCCTTCTATTTACGAAGATGCATTCATCCCAAATGTATCTAATAAAGATTATCAAGGCATCGTATCATATTACCCTGGTGATAAAAAATTATATCCAACTACAATTTATCATAATCCTATAAAATGCAGGATGAGTTTAAAGCAGTTTGAGAGATATAATGGTGTAATCGAATTTGAAAAACTAACAATTAACCGTGGTCCTCCTAAACGATTTGACCCTGATTATGCTTCTAAACATATGAACTTTATAAGATGTATTAAAAGGATATCATCCCGCGGAGTTTCTAATTTTTATTCTGATTATAAGATTATATCGAAGTACAATATGAAATTAAATAGGATTGAATATCTAAATCTGCTTGAGTCTAAGTATAATAAAGATAGAGATGAATATCAAAATCATCCTAATTTTGAATTGATAAATAGAGCATACGATATTGAAATGGAGATTATCAATAGGGTAAGAACAATTTATATTCAGGATAAAGATATGATGCAGAATGGTATTACTGATCTTCATGATAATTTTGAACTAGAATCTTGGATAAGAGATAAAGAGATAAATGTATTGAACATTATATTAAATCAATTGAAAAGGCAAGGTGTAAATCTTAATTTCTCTTTTATTCTAAATTTTGATAACCCTATTATTTTAAAACAATTAAACTATTATTTGATCGAAATGGGTGGTGATGAGGATGGTGATGAGGGTACTGATTATGAAGAGAGGAAACTTGACAAATATAACACAAACTGGATTGATGATGGTTTAATTAATGTATATCCGAATCTTTTGTTTGAACTGTCTCCCAAATATGTTGCAATTTTAACCTGTATAGTTTCTCGTTTAAAAACGAAACATGTTGTCTTTTCGTTTTTTAAGACTGGTATCGGTATAGAAACATTGGGAAAATTACTCGGTAAATGTGGAATATCATATGGTATATTTAGTGGTGATATAGATGACAAAGAGAGACGACGAATTATAGAAGTATTTAATTCAGTTGAAAATCGAAATGGAAAGTTAATGAATGTGTTATTTATTACTGAAGCTGGAGCAGAGGGTATTTCTCTATTGGAAGTAAATAACATGCATATAGTTGAAAGTTCGACTCGTGAACATAAAATAACTCAAGCTATTGGTAGAGTAGCTCGTATATATTCTCATGTCAATATGCCACAGGATAGACAATATGTTAATGTATGGAGATACTGGTCTACTCCTCCTTCTGAAGAGATTTTAAGAGAGGATAAAAAAGTAGAAGAGCAGAAAATGGTACAAGCCAGTCCAATAATTTGCATTGATGAAAAGTTATATATGCAAGGTCAAATGTATGAACAAGGTAAAAATGTCTTTCTTGAAAAGGTCATTCAAAATGCAATTGAAGTTGTTAGTCCTAAACCTGAAGATATGCCCAATGTAACTAATTATGCTTACAAACTCGATGGTTTATCGACTAGATTCTATGATGTCGTTGATAAAAGGTTTACTGAAGTCGATTTTAGTAAACCGAATACTTATGCACTGCTTCCGTTCACAACTTCAACTATAAAAATGCCTGATGAATCAAGGAATTTTCTCAATAGATTCCCAAATATAGAGAGAATGTCAGGATATTATAGAGTTCCTCATGATAGGATATGGTCTAACTTAGAGACTAGAAATGAACCTGGTTCTTATATAATTGTTAATAACAAAAACATTCATGTCATATTTGCTTTTGTACAACAAAGTCTCAAGGTTCCAAAGAAGGTAATAGATCCACTTAACCCTGATAGTGAACCTGAAAAGTATAAAGATAGATTTATTAATATCGAAAGGATATTAAATAATCTTGTACTTGAATTACCGATCGGTTCAACTATAGCTATACCATCTTCAATTGGAACTAACGGGGAAAAAGGATTCATGAATATCATACATGATATTATAAATGAAGTAGCAAAAACGAATACGGGTATAAAGTTCGTACTGTATCTATTATAAAATATTATTTTAAATTATCGCAAATTTAAAATATCAAGGTGTAATCAATTTACAGTTTCAATAAAACTAATCAGCTTATCAATATCTAACTTCTCACAAAGAGGAAGCCCATACGAGCTTACATAATCAAATAAATTTTTTTGTATTGTAAAAGCAGTCTGTATTAAATGACTTTCATATTCGAGTTCCATTTCAGTTCTATTTTCATTATTTTCTTCACTATCACATGTTTCATCGTCATTATCATCATTCATATAATTAAACCCATCTACAATCTTCTTTTTATTCTCTTCCATTTTATAATTATAATAATTATAAAATAATTTTTAAACTCATATTGATTTCAATTATTAAAGATTTCTATCGATAAATTTCGATGAAGATTCAAAAATCATCCTGCAAAACAGGTTAAAGTATTCATCTATAATCAAGTCTGTCTCAGGAAAGTTTATATTCATATTATCGATAAAGATACAATACATATCATCTAGTTCACTCTCATAGTGCTTTTTCCACTTTTTAAATGATTGGAGATCGCAAGTATTATGAGATATATAATTAGGTCTTACAGTCTTCTTTGGTTTAGAACGGGAAAACATCTAATAAAAATAGTTGGAGTTTATTATCTAGGCTTTTTTTTTTAAGCTTGTATCAATTTCAATTATTTCCTCTTCCTCTTCTTTTTCTTCTATTTTAGGTCTTGCGGGACTTCCTTGAACTAATTCATTTAGCTCGTTTAGTATCTCTTCATCGAGATTTTCTTCCTCTGAATCAGTTTCTACTATAGGAACATTTCTTTCAACTTGAGGTTCAATTCGTTTTTCCGTTTTCTTTCTTTCAGGTTGTGTTTCAATTCGTTTTTCTGTTCTCTTTCTTTCAACTTGAGGTTGAACTCTTTGCACAACTTGAGGTTGAATTCGAGATCCAACTTGAGGTTTTGTTCTTTTTGTTTGAATAGGTTCATAATGATATTCTTCTATATCATCTTTCATATTTCTTGCTTTTGCAACCAGAGAAGATAATACGAGCTCATGCCGACGGAGCTCATATTCCTGAGTCGAAAACCTCGTTTGAAACTCATTGATTGATTCCTGTTGTGTTTCCAATTTATTTTCAAGTTCTTCAATCATTTTCATAAGTGAGTTGTTTTTCAGTTTAAAATAAACAGCTAATCCTGAAATAACAACTACTTCAGAAGCGATATGAATTATCTGTTTTTTGTCCATTTATCTAAAATATGCTTCGTTTTAAGCAAAGAATCATGCTAATAGTCGAATATGATTATTAAACTTGATACCCTTTTTTGAGAAGTTCTAACTTGAGAAAGTTATATATCTTATCATTTTTAACCGTATAAGGAACTTCAATTAGGTTGATTCCTGTTTCTTTACACAGTGTTCGTTTCATAAAGTCTCGATACTTCTGGTTTAAAAAGTGTTCATTGTTCTTATGAAAGTAAGGGGTAAATTTATAGTGTTGAATACCATTATATTCAACCGCTAATTTCAAATCTGAATTAAAGCAATCTAATTCCAAATTGAAATTATTACCAGTAACCTCGTTCCTTAAGAAGTCAGGTCTTGCTTTATTAAAGGGTTGATTGAATAGATGTTGTAAAACTCTCCTGCATTCCTGCTCACCTTTGCTTTCACCAAAAGAGTTAGAACTATTTTGAAACGAATTGGAATTCAGGTTGATATTTCCAATTTCTGGTTTATTTATGTTATAATCAAAAAATTGTCTGTTAGACCATGTCCCTTTTCTACC
>Ga0208483_1000285_pt1 | contig 11263 bp, 14 predicted proteins | sample LakMenE01Jun11ns_FD_150659 | JGI IMG/M metagenome (GOLD analysis project Ga0208483, IMG submission 150659) | Freshwater microbial communities from Lake Mendota, WI - 01JUN2011 deep hole epilimnion ns (SPAdes) | ecosystem: Environmental > Aquatic > Freshwater > Lake > Epilimnion/Euphotic zone ... | reverse complement strand
CTTAACAGTGCGCCATAGGTATTAACAAAACGATTAAGTTAGTAAGTAAGTAAGTAAGTAAGTAAGTAAGTAAGTAAGTAAGTAAGTAACTAACTAACTAACTAACTAACTAACTAACGAATTAACTAACTAACGAATTAACTAACTAACTAACTAACACAGACATACCAACAAAACATTATCTACCTTTGAAGGAGGTCGAACGGCGACAATCGCACTGTCGTCCACCATGATCGTGGCATCGTGGGTGAGGGTCGCATCAAGGTTAGGGTATGCATCAGCTGGTGGAGGATCAACGGCCGGAGGAAACAGAAGACGGTCGATCCCTTCGGCTTCTTCAATGGTTAACTCCTGACTCTTTCTCTCAATGACTTCTTCTGTCGAATTGGGACTGCTTGCAGTTTCGGACGGTGGCCTCAAGGTGGAGGTTCCTTCATCATGCTGGGTTGTAGCTCCACCCATGTTGACACGGTCAAAAATCATTTCGACTTCGACAACTTCCATCATGTCCTCATCCCTCGCCGGACGTTGCTGAAAATGAATGAGAAAATTTGTACTGCATAACAGATGAGAAAACCGCCATAGGTATGGAAATACTTTAACGTTAAAGTGAAAAAAGTGGGAAAGTTAAAGTTAAAAGTCAACTAAAAGTTAAGTTTAAGTTTAAGTTTCAGTTTAAGTTTAAGTTTAAGTTTCAGTTTCAGTTTCAGTTTAAGTTTAAGTTGAAGTTTAAGTTTAAGTTTAAGTTCAAGTTTAAATTTAAGTTTAAGTTTAAGTTTAAGTTTAAGTTCAAGTAAAGAATTATTTCTTTGTACCTGCAGACGCCCACTTCGTCTTGTAGCTTCTTCAACCTTCTGCTTCTTTGGGGTGGCATCAGTGTCGGCTTTTGTGGCGAGCTGTCCTCGTTTCCGTGTCTGAGGATTGACGGTTGGAGCATTGACGGCTGGAGCATTGACGGCTGGAGCATTGACGGCTGGAGCATTGACAGTTGGCTCTGAAGTAGAAGTCTTGCTCTTCTTTCCTTTTCCCTTCCCTTTCTCCGCCGGAGTGTTTTTGACTTCCTCCACGAACTCGTCACTAGAAGACAGCTTCAAGGCCTTGGCCTTGGCCTTGGCTCGCTTCCTTTGCCGGCGCGACTTGGACTCATCAGAGTCCTCGTCACTATCTGACGGAGTAACGAGACGAGACTGAAAACGAGAACGAAAAAGTGGGAGTAAGTGCCTATTTTAGTGTTAAGTTTAAGGCTGTAAGTTAAGGTTTAACTTTAAGTAACTAACTATGAACAAATTCTAATTTAGTTGAACCTAACCTTTTAAGTAAAAAGTTATAATTAAAGTTTATATTAAGTAAGCTAACAAACTAACTAACTAACTAACTATGGACATAAACAGTTAAAATAATATTACCTTTTTCAGTGACAGAGACAACTTCTTCTCCTTCTTAACGCCCGAAGAGCCAGCTTTAGGTTGAGACAGAGCGGCAGATGCTGGAGTCCCTGAGGGTGTAGAGGTCGGTGACGAAGCCTCAGCTTGAGGGCCGGCTGCAGCTGATCTACTCGCCTCTTCCAGTGCCTGGGACTGACCGGCGGAAACCCATTCATGTACGTAATCCGGATCATCAAACTCGGCGCGCCAGTACTCGCCCTTGACGAATGGTTGTTCAGGATGCTTCCTACGGAGGTGCTTCGGGTAGGCACTCACTGAGAATGTATCGTGGCAGTAAGGGCAGAACAACTTCTCTGGGTTCTCTCGAGTTCCCCTGACACTATTCAGACAGTACTCATCATGGCGGGTTTTGTTAGTGGCCCAACGATTGCAGGTTGTGCAGAAGTAGCAGTTTGCCAGGTGACTCTTGTCCGGATCGCCTTTGCCACAAAGACATCTTGGGGTTCTCATGGTCTGAAAGGTTTGGAAATAATTAGGGGAATGCAGTTTAAGTTAGAGGTTAAAGTTCTAAATCTAAACTTTAAAAAGGTAATCGCATAGACAGGGAACTAACTATGGAGTTCAACAGTTAAGTAAGCGGTTTTCAGAAATAATACAAATAATGTAAACAATGAGGGTCCCAATAATGAGTTTAACAGTTCATATTTTAAACTTAGAACTAAGCTTAGCTAAGCTAAGCTAAGAACTAAAGAAGCCAAATTTCAAAAAGGTAATAAGGTAATAAAGCTTACCGCTGGAGTAGGTTTGAAATCGATTCTGAGAAAGGGCGGCAAACGACACTCGTGATTGGGCAGGTCCGTCTTGAGCACGTAATGCCGGCATCCAACGCAGAGGGTATTCAAAGGCGGGGAACGCTTCTTAGGCTTTGGAGTAGAGTCTTCCTCCTCTGCTGCTTCTGCTTCTTCAGGCTGATCGTCGTGACCGACATCCTGGGTTGGATCATCTTGCGGAGCTTGGACAACACCCTGAGGATCTTGGACAACGTCCATAGTCGGATCATCTTGTTCGGTTTCGGTCGAATCCTGTGCTGGTTGCTGAGGCTGCGAGCCGGGAGTGGCTACCTAAAAGATGACAAGCAATAATTACAAATAGCCATAGTTAGGTCAGAAGTAAAACAAATTTAACCGCCACGCCAAAATAAAGTTAAAAAACTGAAGTAGCATAGGTGGCTACCTAAAAGATGACGAGCAATAATTACAAATAGCCATAGTTAGGAAAGTAAAACCATTTTAACGTTAATAAAGTAAATGAACTGAAATAATAGCATAAGTGGGAAGTTAATTGCTTCAGTTTGTTTGTTAAAAAGTCAAAATAAATAGGTTAAAACACAAACTTTAAACCATCAATCAAGTAATCAAATAATAAGTAATAATAATTTATCAAAAATCTGATCTTTACCTTCCTTGGCTTCAAGCCAACTTTCTTTTTCGGTTTTGGCGGCATTTCTGAGGGATTTCTGGTCTGGATGGGATGCAGTGTAGGTCCTTCTTCAGAAATATTCTTGAGTCAAGTGAGCGACTCGGCGTCAAACCAACCTTTTATAAACACACAGCTGACCAACAAGCTAGGAACTCTGTTAGGAACTAATACTTTTAAAATTTTTCGGGAAATAATTATTCCCAATAGTTGTTGCAAAAAATAATATAATTATATCGCTGGCGTCCAAACAGACTTCCTGTTCACAGTGACCTTAAAAGTTAACAGCGTTCATCTACTTAAAGTAATAACAATAACCTAAATAGTGGTAACTTTGCTTTATACAGTTCCCAACTTTCCCTCCAACTGCGGGCGTGCTTGCTCCCGCATGCCCCAAGCAAGAAATTTAACCGCCAAAATTCAACTTAGAAAGTTAAATCGAAATAATTCCTAAGGTAGTACTACAGAATGCAGAATTTAACGGTTTAACCGCCAAATTTAAACAAAGACAGTGATCCAATAATTCCATAGGTAGTTTGAACTACATTAAATTAGGAAGAGAAGAACAAAAGTACAAAAGAATAAGTAATAAACTAATAAAAGAAAAGTAATTAACAGTTTAAAGGGTCCTCCCTTAACTTACTAAAATAATTAACTGACTTAAGTTCAGAATATGTGAAAATAAGGAATCCATAAGTAGGTAATTGAACTTTATTCAAGAATTCAAGAAGCGAAACATAGAAATTTAACTTTTAAAGTTAAGTAAGCTACTAATTCCAATTTCCCCAATTTCCAACATCATTTTCTTCTCCAACGTCGGCAAACATGTCGTCGGTCAAATCATCATCTGGTGACCAGGGAGATTGGGAGACTTGGGAGACTGTATTTTGTGACAAGACAGCCACTCGTCTGGAGCCCGAGTCCTGATTCGGAGCTGATCCTGCCGCCGCCGCCGGAGGGACCTGAGCAGCAGCAGCCTGCATGGCCCATGACGGACCAGGAATCGGATTCAAGAAGGGATCATGACGGGTCTGATGATGTGTTCCACCTCCACGTACAGTAGGAGCTGATCCTGCCGCCGCCGCCGCCGGAGGGACCTGAGTAGAAGCAGCCTGCATGGCCCATGACGGACCAGGAATCGGATTCAAGAAGGGATCATGACGGGTTCCACCTCCACGTACAGGAGGAGCCACCCTAGCCTTCTTAGGGCGCCCCAACCGTGCTGGAGGGTCCTGACTTTGTCGAATTGGACGGGCGCGTCCTTGCCCGCCTCCCCGAGAGCCGCGCGATCCTCTTCCGCGACGTGGAATCCAGATGCGATTTGCTTGGCTTCCTGGAAAAGTAAAAAAAAAAAACCATAGTTAGGTGAAATGCGAAAAGTTGATAGTTAAGTTACACTTAAAATTAGCCAGTTAAAGTAAAAAGTAAGTTAAAAGAAAAAGTTAAGTTAAAGTTAAAGTTAAAGTTGAAGTTGAAGTTAATCCTTAAACTTAAAGTCAAAATTTGGATTCAATTACTCATGCCATAGGTATATCGTAATAACTTACCGGCATCGTTGTCTGTCTCGTCAGCTTGATCACGTCCTTGACCGCCCAGCGATCCTCCTCTTCCGCGACGTCCGATCCGATCTTGGCTGGCTTGGCTTCCTGGAAAAGTAATGAATAAACCATAGTGAAATAGGTGAAATGGGACAGTAAAAGTTAAAGTAGTAAAGCTGTAAAAGTAAAGTTGCAATGCAGTTGAAGTTAAAAGTCCGAATTTAAACTTAAAGTTAATTTAAGATCGCAAAAAACAAATGGCATAGGTAGTTTGTCTTACCGGGCAAGCTTGGATCTAGGTCGTTGTCGGCATCCATGACGTCGGCTTCCTCACGTTGTTCACGTTCAGCTTGAGCGTCAATTGCGGCTTCTCTGCGAATCATGTTTGGTTTGAACATCCTTATGATGTCCACAATGACGGAACGACAACAAGGACACCTTGGCAAGGGGTCAACTTTTCTGAATAGACCTGCGTCGAAGAAGCACTGGTAACACCCCTGGTGACCGCAGGTCGTGATGACAGAGTCGACGATCTCTTGCAAACAGATAGGACACTGGGGTACAAGTTGAGCCATGTGCTCTGCGGCTTTTTCGGCTTGCACATTTAACGAGTCTTCCAGGTCCAGATCTTCCAAATCGTCACCGATAGATTCAAGGTCCGACCATTCCTCTTCAGGCGCAAAATCCTCGTCGCCGGCGTACGTCACTGTCACGGGACTCAATCGGAAGTCAATTTCGTCGACGAATTCTTCTGCTAGCACGTCTCCTTCTGCTCGGGGCAGCTTTCTTGTGTATGTGTGAAAGAGTTGAGAAGCGAGAACGTGGAATCGGGAGATGGTGATTAGCTTCCTGACGTACAGATCTTCCAGATCATGTATGGACCTGCGGAAAAAGAAATCAATGAGGACCAATGCCGTAGGTATTTAACGAAAACGAATTTAATTGGAAGTAAAGTCAGTTAGAAAGTAAGTAAGTAAGTAAGTAAGTAAGTAAGTAAGTAAGAAATCAATGAGGACCAATGCCGTAGGTATTTAACGAAATAACGAAAACAAATTTTATTTGAAGTAAAGTCAGTTAGAAAGTAACCCGTAAGTAAGTAACTAAGTCGGAAATAAATGAGGACAAATGCCGTAGGTAGGTATTAAACGAATAACTAATTGAATTTGAAGTAAAGTCATGAAGTAACGAAGTGGGAAATAATTAAATCAAAGAGGAAATCCCCAAATGCCGTAGGTATTTTACGAAATCAATTGACCATTGCTTTACCTTTCGCGAAGCCTCTGTCCCCTTGACTGAGCGTTGGCTCCGACGGCCACTGGAGGCGCTTTGAGTTTGGCCTCTGTCGGCTTCCAGATCTGGACGTCAAGATCGTGAATGAGTTTGAAGATATTGCCGTGCACCGCCATTCGCTTGGCCATCGTCGCGTGTATACCTTCTAAAGCGTTATTCGTTCGTCTTGCGCGATCGAAAACAGAAATTCTCTCTGGCCGAACCTGTTTGACCCAATAGTTGTACACGTACCTGTGGAACTTTAGAAATCCAGGCCTGCATTGTGCGGGAAGCGTTCGGATGTCTTGCACCATTACCCGGAGACGCGGAATGAACTGCTTGGGGGGCAGAAACGGCAACGCCAAATAGAGTCTAAAAAGAGCATTGGCTCTAGGCTCCGTGGTGATGTGCCCAAAGATACCCACTTCTGTAAGAAGAAATGAAATAATCGGTATTTAAGTTTGATTTGACAAGTTTGATTTCCAAGTAATAAATAAAGTACGGATAAGACATTGAAACTCCATAGGTACCTATCCATAGGTAGGTTAACAGTTCTTAACGATTTAGAATAGAGAGTTTAGAATTTAGAAACAAACGTAGTAACCTGGGTTGCGGGCTTTCCGGTTCAAGGCGTCAGAGAAGTGGTACTGACACCCGGCGATTTCTGCTTCAGTGAAGACTGCTTTCGCTGCCGACATCATAGCTGCTTCGTAGTCGCCGATGATGGTCTTGGGCTGCAGCTGTGGGAAGTCTTCGCGAATTGCATGAAGAACTTGAACGTACAGCGGCTCGACTTTCTTCGTCATGAGGACGACGAAGAGCAGACCAGTGACCCCCTCAACGTCGGCGGCCATCGTAAAGGCCTGATAGAATCCGGGCGGGGCGCATTTGAATGTGGCGTCCATCAAGAACGTGTGGGTTGCCGGAGTAACTTTGTCAACCACGTCCAGACTCCGCAATATAATGCCCATTTCTTCTTGGCCGTTTGAGAAAATTTTGACCGTTCTCTGGTAAAACCCTGATGCCGGAGATGCGCCCGATTCCAAGTACCGCTCAACGGCAGGTGGATCCCTAACTCCGGAAGGAAAGAGTTTTGATCTCGACCTCTTTAGTGATTGCTTCGCACTACTGTAGGGTAGTTTGGCAACAAGGTTTGGATCTTCGTTCGCCGTGATGTCGTGGTAGATAATCGACAGATCTGAGTGAGCTTCCTCAGCTTTTGCCTTCAACTTTGTTCTCAACTTCAGCTCCGCGGCCGTCAATTCGTTGTCCAGGCAGGTGTGGATCTCAGGAGGAAATAGATGAAAACGTAGGTCTTCGGCACAAATGTACCCACTGCCTGGACACCCTGAACTTTTGCCCCATTTCCTACATCGGTAGTAGGTTTTCTTGATGGTCGACTTCTGTTTGACATAAAGCTTCCCCATTGACAGGAGAAGTTCACTACCCACCTTAAGGCCGGGGACAAATGAGAAATCCGCCATAAGGAATTTCGTTCTTAGCTCGAGAGCTTCCACAGAAGAAATGAATTCAAAACAGACTAAAAAAAAGGACGCCACAAACAGCTGACTAACCAACTAACTGGCAACACAAAAGGAAGGCGTGCGTGTCACTTTGAGCGGGAAATTCAAAATTCAAAAACTGAAAAGGCTATCATTAAGTATGGAGCTCCTTCCCAACATAACATTTGTTAATTAATCGGATTTAAAATGATAATTGGGTAAATGGGCAAGTTATTGCACTCCTGTACTAAACTTTTAGAAATTAAAATCGTAAATTATACATATTCTTTAAATATAGCAATTAAATAACACTTCTACACCATAGTTATGTGGTATTGCCCTTACCAAATGCCTTTAATAAGAGCCTAACGATAGTAAGACTATAAAAAAGTAAGAATACCGCAGACTCTGCAAACATTGAAACCCCAATAACTCACCTAAAATTATCATTAACAATATTACATGCCCAACTTTACCAAATTAAGACTCCATAGGTAGTAAGTAGAAGGATGACATTGAGAAAGCCAAAGAGATGAGATCTTTTATATTTATTGACAACGAAATGAAAATCATACATTTTTCAATATAGACTGATAACATTCGTCATTCATAGGGATGTACTTTTAGGGGTAGTACAGAGCTGGCAGGATAATTTTCTTCAGGAAGGTCACGTTTCCTCGGCAGATGAAGCACGGCACGCCTGGATAGGACACCCTGGGAATTCCGGCCGCAAGAAAGCATGCCAAGCATGCCACGTGCCCGCAATCCGTCAAGTGAGGGTCTTGAACCTCCGACAAGCAGACAGGACATTGTTGGGTTACCGCCGCCACCGCGGTTCTGACTGCAGTGGCAGCTGCAATTTCAGCCTGAACAGCCTGACTTGCTGCTTGAGCAGCCAAAGCACTGGCATGACGTTCTTCAATCTTGTCAACCAACTCCTGAAGCTTCTTCTCAAGGAACTCACGATACCTCTGGATCGGAAGTTTGAGGGTTTCCACAACTTTATCGCGCTTCATGTGCTCGATGTGTTGACTGAGGCGGACACGACGGGCAATGAGGATCTCCAATGACTCGAACCTTTGCATGATGACGTTCATGACGTTAGATTCTTCTTCCGGCGGCATCCAGACACCCTCGTGCTCGTCGGGTTCCAACTCGACGATGAAGCTTGGAGGCCTCCTACTCGTTGCATCGGACGCGTTGCTCTGAGCTTCGGTCTCGTTTCGATCTTCGTGTTTGTCGTGTCCTGACACAGACGCAGAGATGGTGGACGACCTGGGAGTACCGACCGTCGTACCACCGGGGCTTCCCGGAATGATGACGGTGGAGACCGAAGTTGTCCTAGAGAGGACAATGTCCTCGGTGGGCCGGCGCCTGTTTCTTGGTGGTGAGTAGGTCGGCGAGGACGAGCCTGAAAAATGAAAGCCATTAAGAGAATGCCATAGGTAGATAAAGTAATAAATTAAAATAACGGATTATTATAATGAATCACAAGTCACAACGCAAGTCACCAAGTAAAATAATTACATTGTGCAACTACCTATGTAGCACAGTGTCTAACAGTTCATAGAACTTAAACTACAAGCTTACTGGATGAACTAGAATCAAGGACACGAGCACGCGCGCGTCGGCGTCTATCAGCTGATCCGAGACGAAGTCCCAAGCCCGAGCCTCTTTCCCTTTGGCGAGACCTCCAGGGTTGATCTGCGGCCGGCCTCTGTTGCTCTGAAATAGAGCATTGATGATTAAATCCTTGATACGTTTTCTTATAATGTATGAACCATTAATAAACTTAAATGGTTGACTAACTAACTAACTTACTAACTAACTACCTACGAACTTGGTAGAATTTCTAAAAGCAGCTTAATTTTAATATCATCATACCAGATGTGAAACGAAGAGGCGACAAAGGACGTGGGTCCAATCCGAAAAATCCAGGGGGAGGACGAACAGCGGCTGCGGCTGCGATGTAATTGGCGTACCAGTTTCTATCTTCTGCCGAAAATTGATCTTCGCCTTCTTCTTGATCTTCTTCTTCTTCGGATTCTTCAAACGGATTATCGCCTTGTTCTCGGGGATTTTCGCCCGTGGCAGCTTGATCTTCTTCTCCTTGTTCTCCGTCTTCACGATTAGCGGCTGCACGAATAACGACTGCACGATTAGCTGTATTCTGACGGTCTTGCTCTTGCATGTCACGGAGAATTCGCTGAGCTCGCCGAGCTTGCTGAGCAATTTGACTGAATTCTGAAAGCAAATAATGGTTAAGGTTGATAACAGTGACAAAATGATAATAAAGTTTCATTCAATAAAGTAAAACTTAACTACGACATACTAACCTAAATCCGTACGGATGTATTTAATAATCCATAGGGATGTACTTATAATACCATAGGTATGTACTTAAAAATCGGAATTGAGATTATTTAAGGTTAACTTTAAGGTTAACTATTAAGGGTTAAGGCTTACGAGGAACGAGGAACTTAAACTACAACATGACTTTAACTTACTGGATGTTCTTGCAGCGGGGACACAAGCAGTTCCTTCTTCAGGATTAGCTGCTGCGGCGTGTTCATCGTCAGCGGCGGCTGGTGCTGCGTGTTCATCGTCAGCGGCGGCTGGTGCTGCTTGTTCATCGTCACGCGTCTCACGCATCTCACGCATCTCACGGACAATTTGCGTAACTCGCCGCATTCGCTGGCCAAGTTGTGTGTAATCTGAAAGCAAATAATGGTAAAGGCAGGCTGATGACAGTGACAAAAATGATAATAAAGTTTCATTCAATACAATTCAAACTAACCTAAATCCGTAGGGATGTACTTAACAATCCATAGGTATGTACTTAAAAATCAGACGACTTGAGAATATTTGAGGTTAACTTTAAGGTTAACTACTAAGGGTTAAGGCTTACGCGGATTAGGGGCAGCTTGTTGTTCTCCGTCTTCGTGAGCGGCTGCGGGGGCAGCTTGTTGTTCTCCGTCTTCATGAGCGGCTGCAGCTTGTTGTTCTCCGTCTTCGTGAGCGGCTGCGGGGGCAGCTTGTTGTTCTCCGTCTTCATGAGCTTCATGAGCGGCTGCGGGGGCAGCTTGTTGTTCAGGATCCTCTTGAGCAGCAAATTCTGAAAGCAAATAATTGTTGGTAAAGGTAAAGGCGATAAGATGATATTAAAGTTACAATACATGCAATAAACTAAAAATTTACTATGAAATACTAACCTAAATCCATACTTAATAATCCATAGGGATGTACTTAATAATCCATAGGGATGTACTTAAAATCGGACTTGCTTAATATTATTTGAGGTTAACTTTAAGGTTAACTTTAAGGTTAACTGTTAAGGGGTAAGGCTTACGAGGAACGTGGCACGAGGCACGCGAACGACGACCTCCACGCGGATGACCTCGACGCGGACGACCTCCGCGCGGCCGAGAGGTTGTGAATTGGGTATCCAGAGGCCCAGTTCCAAGAGCTCCGGATCCAACTTCCAGCGACATCCAGACAACAGGATTGATTACGGTAACGCGGCGGCGTTGGACACCTCGACGACGTCCCTGCGGCGGCTGGTAAAAGGTAAACGCCATGATGATCTTTTCTTCTCTTCTCTGATGTTCCTTTGAAGGCACTGCGCAATCGACTAAGTCCAAGTCAAGAATAAACAAGAAAATGGCGGGAGGGAGGGCGCGCGCGCGCGCAAGGCGCAAGGCAAGGCGTGCGTGAGAGCTAAAGACATCTACACATTGAGCGGGAAATTTGAATATTTGAATTGTTAAAGTTAGGAATTATTTCGACGTTCTGAATTTACCTATGGCGTTGAGAATGATCACAACGTCGAAAGTGTTTTTAAAGGCTTTTAAGTCAATTTCGACGTTGTGATCAATCTCAACGCCATAGGTAAATTCAGAACGTCGAAAAGGTTTTAGGTAGAAAATTTACCTAAAACTTTCGACGTTCTGATTTTACCTATGGCGTTGAAAAGGATCACTACGTCGAAAGTCTATTTTAATGCTATTTTCGACGTTCTGATCGTCGTAGTTCTGATCAACTCAAAAGACATTTTCGACGTTCTGATTTCGACGTTCTGATCAACTAAAAAGAC
>Ga0208483_1000278_pt1 | contig 11449 bp, 10 predicted proteins | sample LakMenE01Jun11ns_FD_150659 | JGI IMG/M metagenome (GOLD analysis project Ga0208483, IMG submission 150659) | Freshwater microbial communities from Lake Mendota, WI - 01JUN2011 deep hole epilimnion ns (SPAdes) | ecosystem: Environmental > Aquatic > Freshwater > Lake > Epilimnion/Euphotic zone ... | reverse complement strand
TTCGTATTTAACTAACGTTTCTACACAGCCGTCAAACGGCTTTTAAGTACACTCGTATACACACATTTTGTCCTACGCGCTTGTATTTCGTTTTACTTACTTCGTTGTAATACACATAAAGAGTCCGACTTTTCCCTTTCTCATTTTTTCTTTACTGAAGCCTTAATACACACAACGAGTCCGTCTTTTATTTTTATGTTAAACTTTGTTGTTAGGTGGAGTTGCTATCGCACAAATTTCCTTTCCTTCGCAAATTATTTTTGTGTTTTGTTTAAACCTCAAACAGGCTCTTTACTTGCGTGGCGACAATATTTTACCTGCCATAGAGCCTCTCTCACTCTTTATTTAAGTTTGTACCTCCTTACAGTTTCGGTGGCAGTTGACCTAACAATGTCTAACAACAAAGGTCGCCACAATGATTTAAATCTAGACGCTCGCATGATTATTACAGTTGCAGAATACGACAAATTAATTGAACGAAGTGAAAAGCTTACAGTGTATGAAAAAAAGTACGCCGACGAATTGAAAGAAACAGTTAAATCTAAAGTATCAGAACCAAGCGAAACCGACGCCATTGAAAGTACTGACGAAAACAGTGATCAAACCGGTTCCGGCACCAATGATTTGATTGCAACGATTCAACCTACTTCGGAAGAAATCGAACAAGATTTACCAAAACTTTACGACGAACCGACTTCCGCTCCTCCAGCTTTTAATCACACTGTCCATTTAAAATCAAAGCAAAGTTCTCCGGAAGCAGATCAAACATTAATAAATTTATTACCTGCTCGTTTAAAACCCAAAGGCGAAAAACTATTAAGTGCATTACAAACTTGTGCTGATTCTATTACTTGGGCTGATACTGGATTTGTAACAATTAATCACATTAGCATACCCAACTCAAACTTTTACGAAATATTTCCAAAACTGTTTAAGTTTATTCAAAATTCGGACAAAGTTATTGGTCTTTCAGAAGTTATTACTATAATAGCCACTTTAGGCTTTGGTTCTCTAATTAATAAACGATATTTAACTGGCTTGCTGAGACCTCACAAAATTATAAACCATGATTCTTTATTAGAAGACACTCGAAATTTAAAAAATTGGTGGTTTCTGGGATAGAATGACTAATAGAAGTGAAGGATTGCGTGGCAACGAATTTCAAACGTACTTTAACAAATTTCCTCACATTTTACAATCATTTTCTGGCGTATGTGCAATAGACGAATTGCCTCAAAATATAGCAATACGACATTTTCTTGTGTTTAATTTAAGCGAAAAACATTTAGCAGGAAGCCACTGGGCTATAATTCTTCGCTCTTCTGTTAATCAGATAGAAGTATTTAACTCGTTAGGTCAAAATAACGTTGATTACCTTATGCCATACTTAAAATTTAAAAAACCTTTTACAATTAATTTTAATGAAAAGGCAGTTCAAAGTATTTCCAGTCATTACTGTGGTTTTTTCTCGATCTATTTTATAATTTTTCGAATTTTAAACTTTGATATGTCCTTTGAGAATGTACTGGAAGATTTATTTTATTCAAATAGCTTAATAAAAAATGATTCTATTGTGTCACAATTTTGCGAAAATATTTTAACTTCAACTAATGATGATTTTTTTTGCTTTCATGATTTCTAGATTTTACGACGTTTTGGAAATTTGACTGGACTTAAATACTGACCACCAAATCAATCGAGGTAAAACAAAATTTAAATTTACCTTAATAATTTTCTTTGATGTATTTTTCGATTGCGTAGAAAGTGTTGATAAATTTTTGCCTGGAATCCATATGAGCATCAAAAGTGTCATAAATCATTTGGGCTCTAAGAGTGATTGCGTTTTCATTCAAATTATTTGGTCCTTTAACAAAAAAAGCAAATGGATGTTGCAAAATTTGTACTCGGTACGAAATCCACTGATGGGTTCTGCAATGTTCACTTTCAAACTGGTCCAACAAATTTACTTTGTCTGGATACATTTTAACACGATTATTTAACCATTATAAACAAAATTGTTTTATTGTTGTCGAAACATAACTTTCTTTGCAGGCCTCGCTAAAAATATGACTCACAACAAGAGCTCAGAGCTGCTGTTTATATGAAATTTGATCTCACCATATTTGTATCAGATCTTTCTTATTTTATGTACGTAAAACAATGGCAGCTTGATAGCTTAGGGGTATAATTCTCGCCTTCAAATTAAATTCTGTAAGGTCGACCCTAGGTATTGGGCTGCTATTTTTATTACTTTTGCCAATATGTTGAGTATATGTTGTTTTTTCAGATGGCGCGATCATTTCCGACTACACCCATAGATTTGTCAACTCGTAAACCACAAAAACTGTCTTTTGAAGCAAACCTGCTCAATCGATTTGTTACTCCTTGCAGAGCTTTGATTTCTGGGCCGTCAATGAGTGGTAAGCATAATATCAAAAGTTATAATTTACAAACGTTAATAAAATATTAGAAGCAACTTTAGGTAAACTAAAATTACTTTTAAACGCAATTAAATTGTTACATTTTTTTATTTCAGGTAAAAGCACTTGGCTTTTGGACCTGCTTCGACATCGAAACGTTTTGTTTGATACAAAGTTTGACCGAATCATGTACTACCTTCCTCACTCGCTACAAGAGGCCCATTCGGAATTTATTACCAAAGTTCAATCAATCTGTCCAGAAATTGAAATTCTGTATGGCTTACCGACTCCTCAAGAAACTAGGGCAAATTTTTTGCCTAAATTATTATTAGTTGATGACCAAATGGTACCTTTACTGAATTCTCCCAACATGGAGGATTTCTTTACCCAAGATAGCCACCATTACAACTGTTCCATATTCTTTACCCTTCAGAATTACTATAGTAGCGGACGAAGTAAAACTATTTTAAGACAATGTGTTTATAAAATTATCTTTAATGATCCAGGCGATAGAATTTTAATAAGAAATATTAGTTGCACTGTTGCCCCTAACGCCCAGTTTTTATCTAAGTGCTTTCAAATGCTAGAACAACGTTTTCCAAGTGATTTACATTACTTATTAATTGACACTAATCCTAGATCTGCTATGAAACAAATGGTTGTTCGAAGTCAAATCTTTCCAAACGAATCTAACGAAATAATTCCGATATGTTTTTTTCCTTAAACGAAACAAAATATATATATTTGCAAAAATCAACAGTAATAACAATTATTTAAACATTATTAGAAAAAACATATTTAAAACCGTAAGGATACGTTTGGTATTGAAGATTGTCACTTTGCGGAAGGTATCTTTTAACATGGGTTTCACTAGAAAATGTAAAGCCGCTCAATATTTCGGTAAACGTTTTAGAATTTTTATTAAATTTTTTTTTCATTTGAGGTATGTATATTGTTTCAATGTTACTTGTAAAGTTTTGGTCAACAAATAAAGCATAATTTTCATGAGAAATTGATTGCAAGCAATTTTCTGATTTTAAAGACAATCCTTTAACTTTGAGCTGATGGCACAATTTATTATTTTCATTTTTGTAAAGAATAGAATAATTTCTCGGGTTTAATGAATAAAAAGAAATTATTTCACAGCCGGGTAAAACATCTTTAAATGAGCCAATTTCTGGGGAAATATCAAGGGGATTTTGAACATCCTTTTTGAGAGCAAAAATAATCGAATCAGTATCACAGCTTAGCACTATACCGTTAGCTTGTTCCACTTTAATTATTTGGTCGTATAAATATTGTCTTGCTAAACTGTTAATTTGACTGGTAATATATAAACTACCGTTTAGGTTGACTTTTGACTTTTGAGATTGGGCAATTTCAATTTGACATATATTTTCAGAAATAGGCAAAATATTTACCAATTCTGTGTTATCTTTGTTCGCATAATTTTCAATTTCTCTAAGAGTCTTACAAAAAAAGAAAGAATTGTAATGATTTTTTAATGCGAATCGACCAAAAAAACTATTTTGCATATCTTTATAAAATTGCTTTTGAAATAAATTATCACAAATGGTTTCAGGTGTAAGTTTATACGCCGAATCAAACTTCATAGCTGAATTAAGGTTATCACAAAAGTTATTTTGCTCACTTTCAGGTACATTTGCTAATATATTAGAATTCCTTAATTTTTCAGCACCTAAAATTTTTACAAACTCACTTAAGAATGGACTTTCTTGAGAGTAATGGTGTACTTCATGCCAGGAAAGTATTTCATATCCCAATAATTTGGCATAGTTAATTTCAGAAACGGTGTAGCAACTTGTAAAAGAACGCATATCATCTGATTTGTGGGGGCAAGTTTTTGTTATTTTATTTAAAACGCAAGTTCGACATAAAGCCAAAAAATTAAATTCGTCGTTTATTCGAAACGGCAAGAAAGGTTTAGTGAGGTTGGAGGGTGCAAGCCACGTTACGTGACAAACATCAGATTTCATAGACTCATTTCGATACTTGAATTCAGTACCAGTCCAGTGAATGTTTGCATTTAAATCTTTTTTATCAATTATAATTTTGTACGGTCCAAGGCCAAATGAGTTTTCTAAGCAAACCTTAGAATAAAGGGAATTAATATCAACAAAATATAATTTGTAATCTGGGTTATCTTTCAAATCAAATTTTAACTTAAAGGTTTCTATCATTCCACCTCTCACAGTTGCTCTTGGGACTAGCCTTGACATTGGACGATTTTTTTCTACCTCACTTGAAAGCCACAGGGCTTCTATTGCAACTGCGTTATTTTTTTTGTACTCTGTCCATTCGCATTCTTTCATGTAGACAACTTTGCGTACGTCCTTTGCAAAATAAGTCTTAAGCGCTTCTTCTTCCTGCAACAAAAAACAAATATATTTTTTAATATTCCCATCAGACCGGTGCACTACATAAACTGCCTAGGGCATGCACAAAGCTATAATTTAGTTTTGGTGCCATCTGTTTGAATTTACGAAACTTGTTATTTTTTATTCAAATGCAAATAACTCATATTAAAATTGTTTGCTTATCGTCTTGGCCGCGTAGCTATAAACGTTAATGCGCCATGGCATGAACTATTGGAAATATTACTGTGATTCAACATTTCTTTGATTTGACAAGCTTCCGCGCTTGGGGATCGAAGCAGCCTTCGATCTTTTTTTTTTTTGTTATAAAATAAATTTAATTTACCTGTTCATCTTTTAATAGCAAATCTTCCATTGTTTTATTTTGAAAATTGGTAGATTTTAAAGTTCGATCCTTGTTTTTTGGATTTTGACAAGGCACGCAACAATGAAACTCGCATCTGAAATTTAATTAATAATAATAATTAAAAATAGTATGTGCAACTGTATAATATTTGACCAAGCAAAGTTGGGTACCTTAACTAGTAAAATATAACATATTTACCCCCTAAATTGGTAAACGGTTTTGGTAACTGCATTGTATCCGTCCACGCTGTATTTCCCAAAATACTTTTGTCCCTCCGGGCAGTTGAAAGCTCCTTGGATAAATCCGCCGTGGTGAAAATTTAACCAGGAGATGTATTCAAATTCTGGCCTGGAAGTTTGAGTTCGCCCACTTTGCACATCTGGATTCATTACAGTAAAAACATCAAGGTCGTTGTAGTAATAAAAATGGAACAAGGCATAGGAAAATCCGCTGAGAGACATTATAGGACCGTTGAAAGGATGAACTGCATTGGGTGGCTTTCCGGTAACTGTTGCTAAAACCTTTTGTATATTGAAAGCCTGTTGAAGAAATTTTAAAGTTGCTTTTACTGACACTAACGTTTCGTTTTGAAAGCAGGACATAATTTGTTCATTAAAATTCCATTCACTGGGAAGGGTTTCGTAAAAGTTTTTTTTTTCTTCTGTTTCTTCCAAAGTGTCAGTAAAAAGTTGATAATTTTGAAAATCTGGTTTTTTGCCAATAAAATTGTAATACTTTGTGTGATTTAAAACATCAGGAAAATACTTTCTTTCATATTTAATGTCGTATTGAGTTCCAACTTCAAAGGCACTTCCTTTCAGGTACGAGTTTCTTAAAATAAATTTAATACGCAAACCAGTCACTTCGAGATAATTTATAGTTGACTCTTGCTGAATAATAAAAGGTACAACTTGCAATTTTAAAAAGTATCTAAGAAGAGAAAACATACAATTGTTGCTTTCAACAATGAATGTGTAATTTGACAAACCACTTTCTGGAGCACATAAAAATAAAATAAATTGATCCAAAGCTGAATTTGGCTTTATGTTTGCAAGGTAGTTCTTGTAAAAAGCTGGAGACATTATATTAATAGTTTTTTTTTCGTTAAATACCTCTGGTGTCATTTCTAACGGGTTATCACAATAAGGCGAAATAAATTCAGTTTGATCTGCAAACGCCAAAAATTCACTGTTGTCAACAAAAATCCGTTTTTGGAAATGGAATCGATTTTTTTCTTCACAAATTAAGGAAATAATATTAGGCAAATCATTGTCAATTGACAGACTCTTGTGGTTATCACAGATTAGTGTTTCAAAGTCTTTGTGAACAAATAATTCTTTGAAAGAAAGCTTGTTTTTTTTCATAAAAGAATCTTTAAGTAAAAAACACTTTTGGCAGTTTCCGTATGAATTTTGTTTAAATTTCATGTTGACAAAACCTAAGTTAGGCCAAATGGAATGCAACGGTTTCACCTTAATTTTGCAAATGTGAAATTTATCGCTGTTTATTTCTTTGCAAATTGTACATCTTTTAGGCCAAACATGGCAAACATGTTCTTTCTGTAATTTTTTATACTTTTCTTTTGATTGGGTTAAATAATAAACATCACATTTGTTACATTTAATTCTTAACTTATTTGCAGCACAACCTTTTTTATGGTTTTCAAAGCACTTTGGGCCGTTAAAAGTAAAACGACATTTTAAACAAGACGCAAATGGTCCGGCAGAAAGTTTTGAATCACAAAAATAAATAATTTCGTGTGGAACTTTAATAGTTTTTTCGGTTTCAATACAACCCAAGCACAGGTTGCAATTTACGCGATTGTAACATCTGTGAGTGTTGGTTCTGAAAACAAAAGAGTTAAATTGACCACAATCAAAACAGATTTTTCGCTTATTAACTCCAAAAAACGGTGCTAATTTTTCTATTAACACAACATGATCGACACTGGTTTGAAACAAATAAATTCTGTATCGATTTAAATCGTTTTGTTCCGGCGACGAGATTTTGGACGCTTTTCGTAAGTTGTCCATTGATTCAATTAAATGAATTTGGACATTGTAAAACTCAGATAATTTTGGAATAACTGTTAAAAAATCGTGCGGACCCAATATTGAAACACTTGTGGCATCGCAAAATCTTTTAATTTCTTCGTATAATAATTTTGAGCCTTCATTTAGTTGCTTAGCTGACGATTTTTTTTCAGCAATTTTCTTAACTTTTTTAAATTTCTCCGGATCACCAAATTTTAAGTAAGCGTAAATGACCGTTGAAAGAAGACACATATTTTCTAAAGAGTTTTGGCCATTCGGAAAATGCGTTGGTAACTCCAATAATCCTCCTTTCAAGTGAATGTCCGATTTTCCGTGATTCGCACCGACCAACCTTCGTAGAGGAACGGTTTTTCGTCGATGTTTGTTATAATTAATAGAAGCCGAACCCAAAACTTTAAAGTAAATTTCAAAAGTGTCGTCTAACCTTAACTGTGTAGCACTCCTAAGAAAGTTGTTAAAGCTTGCCATGATGTGATTTACAAGTCCGAGCAAGTCGTTATCTTGAATGTGGTAAGTGCCGGACCTTATTGGATTAACCAATGTTTTTTGGCAAATTGTGACGTACACTATGTTATCTCCATTGTCAGGGTACGAATTTTTCAGGTTTTGCAAAATTTCTGTTAAACTTTTTTCTAAAATTGATTCCACCGACGATAAATAGAGGGGAGTATTTACTTTTTTTCTAAAATGTAAAGTAAACAAATGATCTTCCAAGCTGAAAAAAAAAGAAATTGTACAATGTATTAATCTCAATAATTTATTATTGCATTTTAAATAAAAATTAAAATAAAAACTTACTTAAAACGAAGTTGTCTTTTGAGGTAAGACTTTACAATATATGCTTCTAAGGAATTGTTTTCCGCAATTAAAGTTGCATTGTCAAACAAAATTGGAGAATCGGGTCGAATCCTCTTAACTTTTTTTTCAGTAACTTCGCTTTCTGCAGTTTCACTATTTGTAACTTTGTTTTGAGGGGTCTCTGCATCCGTATTTTTAGATGTTACGGTTTCTTCATTAGTCACAATTTGCGGGTTGGCCCTTGTACTAACTTGTCCACCAATTTGGTTATTTTCAGTTTTAGTTGTTTGAGATCCTAAAATTTTGGCCGCTGCAGGATCTGATCTCGTTCGAGCAAACATGCCCAACAACTTATTATAATAATTAGACATTTTTAATATTATTTAAAACACGACGATATTGTTTGTAAGAGAGTTCTCTTTTGTTTGGATCAATATTTTACAAGCTTAGCTTTCTGTAAGGGTGCCAATTTAGGGAAAGTAACGACAGCTGCTTTTAGATCAATATTTTAGATGCTTTTTAAGAGGGTGCAAATGCAAGTGCAGAAAAAAACTTTCCTTTTTGTGTAACTTAAAGTTAATTTTTTGTACGTGTAAAGTGTTAAATGTTGTTTGAATAAAAATAGTACAAGTTGAAAATGGTGTTAAGTGATGATGACATTCAAAAACTCTATTTGTCTAGAGATTTTCCTGGCAGTTTTACAGGAATGGCTACTATGAAACATTTCATAGAAGAAATTTACAACGAATGCATTCCGCTTTCTCGACTTTATAAAATTATGAAAAATTTGCCTGAATATGTGTTTCAGATGAAACCAATTCGAAAATATAAATTAAGATCATACGAAGTAGACGGTTTTGCTCAACTAATCGGTAATGAAATTTTTTTTTTTTTTTGTTATGTTTGTAATGTTGTTTATTACAAATGTTTTCTATTTTTTTCCAGAAATTGATCTTGGATTTATGAGAAACTACATGGGTTTTCGATACATTCTTGTTGCAATTGATGTTTATTCTGAAAAAATTTGGGCCATTGCTTTAAAGAAAAAAAGTGGACCCATTGTAGGCCGAGCTTTAGAGAAAATAATTATTTCAATTGATTCTCCTATAAGTTGCATTCAATCTGATCAAGGTAAGATATTACAAATGTTTGCATTTCTCTACAGCTTTGTTACATTTTACAAATAACAAGATTAAAATTTTTAGGTACCGAGTTTATTGGAAACAAAAAGTTGTTTACAAAATACAACATTCGCTTTTCAACAAAACACTTAAAAAACAAGGCCGCATATGCAGAGAGGTAAAAATAAAAATTAAATGTAACCAACAGTGCAAAAAAAAAAAAAAAAAAAAAAAAAAAAACTAATTACTATTTTTTAAAGGGGCGTTTTTTTGGTCAAGCGAAAATTAATGAGCTTAATGAAAGCAGAACAGGACAAAAACTGGCCAAAACTACTTCCCGTTGCTGTCGGTCTTTTAAACAAAAGACCTCTTGCCAAACTGGGTGGAATTGCTCCAGAGGAAATTAACACTTTTAGAGATGACTCGATCATAAGAAATGCTCAGGATAACTCTGGTTTATCAAAAAGTGTACCCGATGGAGGAACCTGGCAGGAACAAAACAAACGACAAGAAGAATACACATCTAACCCAAAAAATTCTTTTCAAGTGAACTCTTTTGTTTACTTGGATATTAAACCTAAAACGTTTGCCAAGTCTTTCAACGATCAGATAAGTATTTTTTTTTCTTTCAATTGACGACAAAATATTTTAGGCGGTAAAAGAGAAAAATGCAAGTTTCAAAAACGTTCTTATAACTTATTTAGTGAAAAAAAACGAGATTCTTTCTTGAGCTCTACGCAGCTTTTCAAAAAGAGCTACATACGTTATAAAGGCAAAATCGTGTTACTACATTTTGCTCAAAATCTAGTTTTTGTGTTTCCTTTCCAAACATCCTACAGTACATAAGGAATAGAAGCAAATTTTTCGTAGAACCTTTCGCTTTTTCAGAAATATTTTGTTCAAAAATATTTTCTTCACTACATAAGGAATAAGGGAGAATTTAGAGGTCTGAGTTTTGTTTTCAGAAAAGAACCTTATACATAGGAGAAATAAAAATTGTAGACGGGACTTCTGCGTTTTAGTTTTTATTTTATTTTGTATTTCTGAAAGTTTACGGTGCGCACATCTCTTTCTGTCTATTATCTGTTTTTCTTTCATTCTGTGTCAGGTTACTAGGGCAATGCACGGCTTTGCGCAGAAACACTTTCTGGAAAGTTTTCATTCGTTACGCGAAAGTTTTAGTGGCGAAAACTTCTATGTGCGCACTATAAAAGAAAAACTTGAAATTATTTTAACCACTTTTATTTTTCTCTTGTTTCAGAGAGGCCAGATTTTTTGCGTGAGTAAATTAACATTTCACATAAAGCAACCCAAAAATTAAGTAAAATTTTGTCTTTAGCAAATTTTTCAATTTTATAGATATCGGCTGTCGACGCTTTACGGACCCCTGTTATGTTCCAATTAAAAAATTTGGTAATAAACAAGGCACATTAAAGTATTTTTGTGCTTTTTAATTAATCCGATTACAATAAAAGGGTTTGTTTTAAATTTAATTCTCATTTATTTGCAGTTGGGTCATGCAGTGAAGGGGAATTATTACGCAAAACAATTAAGGTCGGCTCCAACCCCAGGCGAAGATTTTAACTTTGAGGTCAAAATGCCTTTTTTATTTTATTTTGTGATTGGTTGCTTTGACAAAGAATGCAACCTAAATGATGAAGTGGTTTTTTGTTTAAAGTGTCTCATATTTTGTGTTTTGTTTGTGTCAATTCAGCTTTTACTAAAAGCATTAAAATTATTGTGATAGGTTGAAAAAATCCTCAAACGACGAGTGGTGAACGGAGTGAAACAAATTTTTGTGCAATATCGAAGTTATCCAAAAGAAGTAAGTCACCCTAAAAACAGAAAACTAAATAAATCGTATTTATTTTTAGTTGTCAGAAATAAAATGCAATGTTAACGTTTTGGCATTTTGTCGAGCAAGGATCATCTGCTCAAAATTTATTTGCTCAAAAGAAAATAGAATGTCTTGTTTTTATTATTTAAAATTTTTTTTTATTGGAAAAAGTGTCTAAAACGAAACATCTTATTTTAGCATTTGGCTGAGAAACCTGTTTTTGAGCAGATAAATTTCGAGCAGTTGATCATTTCCCGTTTTGTCAATCATTAAGTTACTTAAGTTAAGTGATTTTTTTTGTTCAAATTTTAATCGTTTTTAAATCAAAAACTATTTATTTATTTAGTTTTCTGTTCTGTCAAATTTTTTAGTTTAATCGTTGGATAGAAGAACGAAATGTGAAACTCGAAGATAACTAAAACACGAAATGTGAGAGTTCAAAATGAATGTAAACGTTGTAGCCAATCCTCTAAAAAC
>Ga0208483_1000274_pt1 | contig 11475 bp, 2 predicted proteins | sample LakMenE01Jun11ns_FD_150659 | JGI IMG/M metagenome (GOLD analysis project Ga0208483, IMG submission 150659) | Freshwater microbial communities from Lake Mendota, WI - 01JUN2011 deep hole epilimnion ns (SPAdes) | ecosystem: Environmental > Aquatic > Freshwater > Lake > Epilimnion/Euphotic zone ... | reverse complement strand
CCCGTGGAACAGGGAACGAAGTATCCCTCCAAAGTTCCGAATCAGCCTCCCAGGCGTAGCTCCAGAGAAAGGAGAAAAACGGACTTTTACCAGGCCGGACTGAACTCCATGATCCCTACTAGAGGGTACGTGGACTCCTCGGGACGTTACAGATCGTACTCCCGTGACCGAGCACAGCCTACCGATTCACTATCACGTGACCGCTCGCAGTACAGAGCCAACTCATACTCGCGTGAGCGAGGACAACAGAGGCAGGACTCCTATAGGAGCTATGAGTCAAGACCTGACAGCAGGAATGACTCACGCAGTCGTCTGAGATCAATTTCTCATGACAGATCACGGACTCCTGAGGGCTACCGCAGGGAACAGTCACAAGTGACTCGCTCACAAAATGATTATAGGAGAAACCAATCTCCCTCTGCTGCGCGCTCAAAGTCACCCATGTACTCATCTAGTACAAGACCAAGTAGAGCACCCTACAAAGGCTCCTACAGGAGCGCTGACAGATCTGAGTCAACCAGAAGGACTTATCCTTTGATGCAAAAAGGTCTTAACTGTAGATCTGATTATGACCCCCAGGTCATGAAGAACTGCAAAAAGTGCCTCAAAAACGGCCATCATGAGTTTGAATGTGCCAAGTACAGTCAATACAGTGACAGTCTGTGTACTTTCTGTGGAAGAATGTACCACAGATCCCAAGACTGTAAAGAGATCAAAAACTTTCCACCTGGAACATCTTCAAAAAATTAGTGGAGTCTTCTAATAAAAAAACCAGCTCCCAATTAGAAGACAAACCTGTTCCAGAAGGGAGCCTCTGTACTCAAAACTGTATATCCATGGAACTGAACAGTACCAATACAGTTCCATGCATGGAACATAAATTACATATTCCATGCCTCACTGCATCCAATTATAGTCCCTCCCACAAGCCCTGTGGGTGTATATATACCCAGCCTGGACAGGCATATATGGGAACTCAGCCAAACCACAAACCTATTATGGTGAGAGGGCCTGATAATGATTGCATGCTGGCAGAGCCAATCAACCCAGCCTGCTGTATACCTAATGACTCAGGCCTGAATAATTTATTCAGCAACAGGGCTTTTCAAGCCAGCAACAAAAGTTCAGATTTTTCTGAACAAAATTCTTATAGGTTTTCAAAACCTAGGATATTTTGTCCCAATGATTATGTGTCTAAAGAACAAAATACTGCAGACATCTTGGCTGATATAGCCACTAATGTAGGTCCTAAAATAAGACCAGCGCAGTATTCACATTTCTTGGACAGTACACTTCAGATGAGCATTAAGCCAAAAAAGCAGAAAGCTGCTATCTTGAGCAATATGGAGCATGACTCCTGCTCATTGAAGGCTGTTGAACTATCCATCAGCGCTAAAAAGCTATCAGCGCTGATAGACACTGGCAGCACACATAATCTGATAGCATTTGATATTTTTCAAACTCTTAAAGGGACAGTCTTTCGGCCCCTTGTGTTAGACATGAAAGTGGCCGGTAGCGTTCTCACTAATAACATCGTTGGGGAGGCTAAGTTAAACACTGTTTTCTCCTCCACAACTGGTGACATCACTATCCCGCTCACATTTCTGATCGCCCATCAGCTAAACGGCTATCAGGCCATTCTGGGTGCCCAGATGCTGTCTAACCCCCGTGTGATCAAGGCCACCACGCCATATCACATGCATCTAAATGAGTCTTACAATAACGCGGTTATCCCTCTCCGAGCGATAAAAAATCCGCCAAGTCTTAACAATATCTCCGCGACCCAAAAGGCGCGAGATGAGGCTCCCGAGCCCGACCTCATTGATGAGGAGATCATACAGGAACACATCCTGATTGATCCTACCAAGCTGAATGAAAAATTTTCGCACCTTGATTGCGAAATTAATCCTTCGCTTGATGAGCAATACTCTCAAAAGCTCCGTCAGATCATTGACGAAAACAAAGAGACTTTTGCGACTTCAAAGCTGGATGTCGGTCAATACAAAAAATTTCTAGTTAAGCTGGAAATTGATGATGACATCCCAGCTGAGAAAAAACGTTTCATGTCTGACGAGAAAGCGGATTTCTGTGATAAGACATTCGCGCAATTTGAGAAATTAGGCATCGTAGAGGAGTGTCATACTCCGAAAACGGTCTCAAATTTGCTTTTAGTGCCTAAGTATGAGGGTGTTAAAGACACCACCAAAGCTTCCACTTTTCTGGCCCAAGTTAAAGGGCAGAAAAACACACAGTTTCGCATAGTTCAGGACTTGCGAAGGATTAACAAAGTCACAAAGAATGTGAAGCGTTCCCTTCCCAAACTTCCTGAACATGTCTTCCAAAAACTAAAAAACAAGCTGGTCAGTAGCGTTGACACGCTACAAGCCTACTGGCATCTGGTACTTCATCCAGAGTCCCGGCCATATACTTGTTTTTATCTAAAAAATCGGGTGATGCAATTCAATCGCCTACCACAGGGTTTCATCTCTGCGTCGGCCTGCTGGGATCAGGCGATGCTGGAAACTTTTTCCCCTGAGACCCTGGCTGAGATAAAGCTACTTCTGACACCAGAAGAGGCCTCTCAGCTTGGAGACTCTTTTGAAGAGTTTTTTACCTTTTACCAGGATGACTCCTGGATATTTTCTGACACCCCAGAGCTCCACCTTTTACACATAAAAGTGGTACTCATGGCATACAGGATGCACAACATCAAACTTTCCCCCAAAAAGTGCACCTTTTTCCCAGATGAACTCACCATACTGGGAGTGTCTTTTACGTCAGGGAAAGCTGAGCTTTCGCTAGACAGGCTCAAAGCCCAGTCTATCCTGGACTGGGAAAAGCCTGACTCACTTTACACCCTGCAAAGCAGACTGTACTCTCTAAACTACTGGTCTAAATTCATCCCCTCACTGGCAGAACTGAAATTCCCGCTTAATCAGATTCTGCGTTCCCAGATTTTTACTTGGAACGAAGGGGCGGACCGGGCTTGGAATCAAATCAAAGCGCTAATTGCACTTGACATCCGGCTCACGGTCCCGCTTCCCAGCGAAAAGCTGTTGATAACCACAGATGCCAGCAAAATTGCATGCTCGGCCATCCTGTGGGTGTACAGGGATTCCAACCTGCACGTGGTAGCATGCCACTCTAAACTCTTCTCTCACACTGACTCTTTGAAAAGTATACATTTCAAAGAGACATATGCGCTGGTCTCTGCTTTCGCGCATTTTCGGCCATATCTTTTGAACACAGCCCACCCCGTAACGGTTTTCACCGATGCGCGGGCGCTAATTTGGGTTGGCCGAAACCGGGAATACTCGATAGCATGCAACAGTCTAGCTAACAAGCTAGCGCAGCTTCAGATCGAGATTCCGCACATAGTTTACTCTGTGCCGTCTGAAACCAACTACCTGGCAGATATTTTCTCCAGGGCGTTCAACACGAGCCGATTTCTGGACAAACAGAAATTTGCTCTCAGTAAAGTACAGGCGGGTAAAATTCCCCCTCTTACTGAACCCTTCGTAGTCGATGAGGCTACGCTCTATGCGTACTTCACGAATACACTTACTCCTGAGGCTTCGGATCCATATCCCAGGAATAAACCCAGGATAAGCACGCCCAAGCCGATAAAAAACCTCTACAAACTGTTTGAGGACTGTACTCCTGAAGAGAAGTACTACTCGGCAATCAGGCTGCTTCAAGGCTGGAATGACCCAGCTCTCAAACCAGCTGTGAAACTAAACAGCATAGATGTCGTTTCAAATACTGACTCGGCTGATTCAGCCCTAGAAATCCTCGAAAGTCATAACCATGCATTGTTTATGCAACATTGCAAGCAAGTTATCGACGATCTTATGGATAGTCAGTACAAAAACCTGGACCCTCACCTAAGGGAGCGTCTCAGGAATACTCTGGACGAAAATTCCAGAAAATTACTTCGGCAGAATATAAAGAAAAGTCTGAAAGACAAATTCTTAAGCCATGAAGTTATGCTTAACAGCATCAGCGCCTGTTCTAGCACTGGTATGCAGAATGCCGATGCAACAAGCGCTAGTCTAAAAATAAATCAGGACCAGCCTAGGTCTGCGATATACTATTCCAGGTTGCCGCAGGCAGCTTTTCAGCCTAAAATAGGCCACTCGTCTGCTGGCATCGACTTGCCGCTGCAAGCAGAGCTGACGCTCCAACCAGGGGAAGCAAAAGTTGCTGACACTGGGATTCAGTTCTATATCCCAGCTGGCTTTTACATGCAACTCATGCCGAGGTCTTCTTCTTTTAAGCTAAACCTCTACTTGCATCATGGAGTCATTGACAATGACTTCAATAGCACTATTAAGCTGCTTGTCAGAAACACTGACTCCGCTGTAATACAGCTGAAACCAGGTACTTTTCTAGCCCAAGGGCTTATAGTGCCGGTTGTACACCCTCATCTTCATGAAGTACAGTCAATTGATATCTGTTCTTCTAGAGGTGATGGCATGATGGGCAGTTCTGACAAACAGCCCACACGCTTAACTCTCAGAGAGACACCTTTGTCTCCTCTGCATGCTCTGCTAGCTCAGAGAACGCCTACGACATACAATGTACCGGGCCTCAACACTATGATAGTGTTGCCTGACGATCCTCAGGACAACATGGATGTAACGGCCGGGATTTCCCACATCCATGCTGCAATGAACTCAAAAAACTTATTGGACACAAGTCCTCCTCTTAGTGTCCAAAATTGTGCTCATTCGCATGTTCTGGACCTTACCCGTTCTCTAGTTGATAGGACGGCGTACCTGAATGCTACACATAGCAATCAGGATCCTGCTGACCACAAGATTAGTCGTCAGATCAAACAGGAACTTTATGAGGATATGTGCAAAAAGCTTGCAATCCTCAGTGTTGATCTGATAAAAAATCAGACAATCACCGCTGCAATGCTGGCCAAAGCTCAGCAGGGTGATGATCTCTTATCCACAATAAGGGATAATATCCGGACGAATGAAGTCCAAAGTAAGGGGTACGTCATTAAAGACCAAGTTCTTTACAAGACATTTAAACTCCCCTCTTCAAACCAGCTGAAATATGCGCTATGCATGCCCGACATACTTCTCCCGGCAGTAGTACATCATCTACATGTCATTTTGGGCCACCCCACCTACTCCACGCTATTGCGGAACTTTCGTTCATATTACCATTCGCCGGCTGCTCAGCACTACATAAAACTGTACTGCGAGGCCTGCACAACTTGTGCGCTAGCGAATAAATATGATATCCGCAAAGTGACGCCTGCGGTCGAACGGACAATGAAGCCGACACGACCGCGGCAGCATCTGTACGCAGATCTCATACCCATGTTCAAAGGAACATTCTCCTATGTTCTTTTCGCTCTCGACGCATACTCACAATACGTGTATGCAGTCCCGCTGAAGGATAAAACCTCAGCCTCAGTCTTGCAAGGCTTCCTGTCAATCTTCGGTACGACAGGCTGGTATGAAAACATATACCTAGACAACGAAACCAGTTTCGTTAAGACAGCAAAACTGCTGGTCAAAATTGCACCCATTCAGGTGCACTACAGTACTCCGTACTGCCACTTTCAGAACAGTTCTGAAAACTACATAAAAAACTTCAAGAAAACTTTCTTGAAAATCCTGAATGATCAGGAGAATCCGCATGAAAATGCGGATTGGGCGTTGCTATTGCCGACTGTAGTTCAGGCTCTGAACAGGCAAATAATAGCAACCCTTGGAATTTCGCGCGAAATGATTCATTTCAATGCTGCGACTAGATTCCACCCTCTGGCGAATCTCACCGAAGAGGCCAATGCTGAGCTGAACACTCAGCTTGAGCAAAGTTCTCTAGACCACTTCCAACAGATTCTGATCCAACGCCGAAAGAGACTAAAGTACTCAAAAAAGGCAACCCCTCAGTACGCCGAAAAGGCAATAGTTTTCATGAGGGATATGATCCCCTCTGCGGCATCTAACATTCTTAAGATACCGCAGAGAGGTCCTTTCCAGATCAAAGAGATCCAGGAAAGGAACGTCATCCTCACTGACCTGGACACAGGTCAAGAGGTGAACACTCACATCGAGTTGATCAGACCCCTTAACATTAAGGAGTTTAGAATCCTTCTTAACAAAAAGTGGGATTTAAATGTCCACCACCAAAAGGCGATCGACAAACGAAGCCAACCGGGCATCTTCGATCAGCCGTTGGACCCAATTCCACTCCAAGAAGCAGTGGAGCCAGAACCGCCTGAAATCCCAGATGAAATTGATCTGGAGGCTCTGTTCTATCCATCACCAGATGCGGTTCCAACTTTAAACCAGACAGATCGTGCGCAACAGCCGACAAATGAGCTTAATGTCCCTTTGCGCGCTGACGATCTGGCTGATGAATTTGCAGCTGATGAGGATCTTGTGCTGCCGGTTCCAATGGGACCATCCTCTAACCCACCCACTGTCTCAAACACACCCTCTGATAGCTCTAACGATCCCCCTGGAAAGGAAGCTGGACAGATTAACTCGCTTCATGCATACAGAGATCTGTCAAGGACTTTCCGGGACAGTCTAAAATCGAAGAAAGAAAAAATGATAACTTTTTTCCTTTCAAAACATGACCAATACGTCAAACTCCCTCCGGGAGAGTCTGAAATAGATTAGAACCCTCTGAAATCACCCATACTGTACATACTGTAAAAAGTGTACATTCCGACCCAACTTATGTCAATGCTGGCATAACGGGTCATGCATCTAGTCGGTTACGGACAGATCATGTAATCTGCGAGTGCCGGCAGTCACAGAAGCACCACATTTTGTGATATGTGTGACTGGTTTGCCACAAAAACATGACCTATGGTCAACAATATTGTAATATTGTAAATACATTATTCTGTAAATAAAGTCACCCTTGTCTTAAAAGGTCAGCTAGCCTGTTACAGATCCATGAGATCTGTCCTTTTTTCCAGGTTAGATGCCAGCTCTGAGGGACCCCCACCCCCACCCCCCCCATTTTGTTGCTCGGGAAAGGGGGGGTAGGTTTTTTATCTCTGGTCAGGACTCAGTCCCACTTCAACTCCCATCGAGACCAGAGGGGTCTCCCATCCTGGTAAGTCAGCTGACTGGCCTCTGTGCCAGGCATACCTGGGCTACCCAGCCCTACAGGTGTTGCCACCTTAGTCTAACAGGCCTCTGTGCCGTGCATACCTTGGCTACCCAGCCCAATAGGTGTTGCTGTCTTACCCCGATACACATACAGGCTGCTGCCGGTGTGTATCAATAACAAGCCCAGCTACTGCATTATAGCTGGCCATGGCCATCAGCCCATGCAGGTTGGGCCAATGGAGCTCAATTCTGCTCCTGGCCACCTATGGGTCCATCATGACGATGGCCGCTGATAGTGGAATACTATCAGCACCTATGACCAGGGTAGTGTCAGCCGAAACCAACGGCAGACTCTTCCTTACCCTGGATACCATCTCGCTGGACTATATGGTCCCCATTGCTGAGATGGACAACTCCATTGACTACCTGACACTCAAAGTGTCCACCATGCAATATGCTACAGATCTGGAAAATCTGAAGCCTGTCACACTCTCCTCTGGAAATATAGACTACACATATTTCCAGACTCCGCTCCCTCTGCATCTAGCAAGGACCGTCTGCGAGAATTATCGGTTGAGTCCGCTATCCATCACGGACATTTCCCGATACTTCCACATCCCTTATCCATTGCTGTTCCACTTTGAAATCATGATTTCCAATGAAAGATTGACCTGTCTCACCCCTACAATGGTCATTCCGGAACAGCAGTGTTTGGATGATCTGCGGTATGCAACACAGGCAGACATACATTTCCCGCAGCAGCAGCAGCTAAAAAGCTTTCTGCTGAACAATGTCACGGCTACAACGGCATACATTGTTCTGGACCAAAACCACTTTTTGGTGACTACGTCCCCATATGGCATGTCGGCTTGCCTGGGAGAAATCCCTGTTACAACGACAAGCAATGTCAAAAAACTGCACAAGCACTTCTTTGCAAAGCTTGCTGAAGTGTTTACTCACATCTTTGACGCAATAGAAATGGTGTCCTATCGCCTAAGCGAAACCATTCTGACCATTGCGGCAGAGAATGACCAACCATACCTATATCCTTTCAATGTCTCGGACATTGACAAAAGGATATTAGATCTTGTGCCAAGCATGCTACCAAACGTAGCTGAGCGCAAAATAGATGAAGCGAATTTTGCTAGATTTTTCGCAAAAGTGGTGAACAAAACCAGCGACACTGAGTTGCTCCAACTCAAACTGGGTTCCAAACTCAGACTGACAAGTCTGACACCCAGAAAAAAGTCGATACTATATGTATCGCTCTTGCAGTTTGACAATGCAGTCAAACAGCGTGTCTCAAACCTTGCTGGCTCCTTGATGAACCTGACCACAGCATCAAAATCAATACCCAGCACATTCCTGTTTGCCCCGGATCAAACAGCATATTCATTCAAACTTTTTGTCCAAAACATGCTGCCCATGCAAAATGAGGACATTTTGAATGAAATTTTCATGATCATCCAAAACCAGAAAAATAATCTGTTCCAAAACATAGGACCAATACTAGGTCTGCGCTATGACCCCCTCCATCTCACGAGGGCAATGTTTTCGGCGTTTGTTCGAAAACAGTCGCCGCCCATTTCTCGGGCGATAGCGGTGGATCAGATGACCACGACTCGTATGCCGTTCAGGCCTCTACGGTCATCGACGGTCGGCACAACGGCCATGCCACCCATTTCCACCTCTGCACCTGACCCTCCAACTCTGGTTAATAGCCAAGAGCAGCCAAGTCTAAACCGTAAACGGAGGTCATGGGGTGGATTCTGGGGCTCTGCGTTCTCCCTTGCTACGCAAGAAGACATGAACAGAGCCCTAAAACATGAACTGGACATAGCGGACAATGAGTCCAAGTTGTCCAAGGCACTGTCAAACATAACAGTGACAAATGCCCAACTGATCAACTCAGTGAAAGCAGTTACGTCTGGAATGACGAAACTTGTCAATGACGAGAAAACCATTTTTTCTCAACTTGACACAATAATGAACACAGAGGAGGATTATTTGGAAAACCTAAATGATCTCATTGACTCTGTGGACAAAACCACCACACTCATAGCTGATTATCAGATGATACAGCTTCAAATCAGCTTGCTGATTCACTTGACGGACAAGACCAAATCCTTGGTGCAATCCGTCTTAACCCATACACTAGATACCACCCTGGTACCGCTGGCTATCATAAAGCCATATTTGCCGGATAACCTCAAAACCACACTGCGACTTGCGAGCTATAAGCTCAAATACACGGCGCAGGGTACAACACTTTCGGTGGAGGTACCGGTCCTGTCTAACCCTTACCAAAGGTACAATTTCCGCACTGTACCCTTCCTAATGGACAACCTGTGGTATGAAATGCAATCTCCGCCGGACATAGCAATAAATGCCATTGATGAATTCATTGATGTGCAAAAAGTGCTTCCAGGATGCATCCACATACACAATGACCACATATGTAGGTCCAAAGACGTGACAATATTCAAAGTCAGTGGACTAATGAACGTCACAAAACCGACACATCCCATGATGTGTGCGGTCAGAACCGTCAAGACGGCAAAGGAAAATATGCCGATGGCAAAATTTCCTTGCTCGCTGGAAGTGCTGACTTCCTTGGAGCAGCAAAAATATCTAATCAAGGATGATTGGCTCATGCTTTCTAGCCCGGTCATTGACTCACTGACTGCTGAGTGCGCTGATAACAGCCAAAATGACCGGCGCCAAATAATAAGGGGATTGAATGCGTTCTCCCTAAAGAAAGACTGTCACTATGAGACATCCCAAATTGTCATTCACACAGTCCGTGACATCAAAATTCAGGATCCCATCACCGATCTTGATGAGATCGACACCATGAACTCGATATCCGACCTGGACGTTTTCCTCCAGCAGGAGTTTCCCATCAAAGGAAACATGTCCAGGATTAAGGAACAGTTGCGAAAATACAACAGTTCCTTAATACAAGCTAGACACACGGTCGAAGACCTGAGTAAATCCCTAGCTAACATTGACAGGATTCATCAGATCTCCGATTTTGACCCGACGGTCATAAGGCTTGATGAACCGCTGGCGACCTCTAATTGGGTCACCATCATGTTTTGGACCTTGGTCTTCCTTCTAGCGACAATCATCGCTTATGGGTCCTATAAGACATGTCCAACAAAATGCACTAACTGCTTAGCAGTACCTTTCATAGTGCTAAAAAACCTATGCTGTGTATGCGCTCAAGTAGTGAGGCACTCAGCTTCTGCCCAATACAGAGCTGCGCCACAGCTGGACGTCGAAATGCAAAACTACGCTACCCGACGTAACAATGCCAGCGCCCCACAAACCGAACCAGGAAACCAATCTGGATCGGGCGGCCTAAATGTACTGCAAAATTGCAGCTACAGGGAAACACTGTTTTTACAGTTTAACCCCACAGCCATACAATGGAGCGTACAGCTGGCGGCCTATGAAGCGTACATGATACAAGCCGCTATCAACACGTCTGACACGGACATAATTCGTATCAGACTCAACACAGTGACAAACCGAGTCACAGACATGGACAACAACGTCCTGGACTACGTGCCGAACCCGCCACCTGCGGTTCTTGACAAGTATGCTGCAATTCTAAACAATGCGGCACCCACGCCCACCTTCACTGACAATGAAGGCACCATCCGGCACAAGAAATACATGTTTCTGACATTCAACCCAGTGACACGGACATGGTATAACACGCAAACTGGGCTAACGATAACTGGGATTCCCAACCCAGTTGAATACATGTCTGCTAAATGCTATTAAATAGCAGCGCAGATCAAACTTGAATGCTCCAGACAGGATAAAAAATACAAAACCTGCATAGCGCTATTATAAATGTCCAAAACATATTCTCCAGTTAGCTAAAACTAAAACTGCTATTAAATAGCAGCGCAGCTTAACTGGGCTGTATAGTGTCTCTATTTGGTTTAAGAGTTAAACCATTAATAGCGCTATTTTCCATTATCCCACCCCCATCTATTCCCATAAGCTGGGAAGGTCCTAAATCTTAGTTGCCACCATCTATGGAGTGGAAGGTGCAATGAATATTGTACCATTACACCCCTGTGTGGGAAGGGGGGGGGGGAATTGCTCTACTGCATTTCCTCTCATACATACCTCACTAAAGTGGGAGGCTCAGTGGTCTAAGCTATTAAATAGCAGGACAACTGAAAAAAGCTGTTTAATCCCTCTATCAGGATTAACACTGCATGCTTTTATAAGCGCTACTATAATGCTCTACTGCATTTCCTCTCATACATACCTCACTAAAGTGGGAGGCTCAGTGGTCTAATACTGCCTTAAATAGCAAGACAACTGAAAAAGCTGTTTAGTCCCTCTATCAGGATGAATACTG
>Ga0208483_1000270_pt1 | contig 11580 bp, 12 predicted proteins | sample LakMenE01Jun11ns_FD_150659 | JGI IMG/M metagenome (GOLD analysis project Ga0208483, IMG submission 150659) | Freshwater microbial communities from Lake Mendota, WI - 01JUN2011 deep hole epilimnion ns (SPAdes) | ecosystem: Environmental > Aquatic > Freshwater > Lake > Epilimnion/Euphotic zone ... | reverse complement strand
TGAAGCTAAATCCAATAACCATGTTCCAGGCACCAATGCCAGGAACTGGGTAGCTGGTCTGAGTTACATAAAAGACCACGATCCAGAACAGACCTACGAGAAAAGCAGTAACCATTACTGGCGCTAACCAACGTGGGCTCTCAGCGGGAGCAACTGCGTGATCAACCACGTCTTGCTCGTGTGCGTGCGCCTTTTGAACCTTCTTACGGAGCTTTGATTTTGGCATGAGGCGAGGTTACACCGAAACCTTCATAATTGGCACATGGCTACCAAGATCCTCGTTGTAGATAACTACGACTCCTTCGTCTTTAACTTGGTGCAATACCTGGGCCAACTTGGGGCCGAGTGCACCGTTGTGCGCAACGACGAAGTCACCGCCGACGAAGCCAGTAAATATGACGGCGTACTTATTTCTCCAGGACCAGGGACTCCAGAAAAAGCCGGCATCAGTATCGACATGATTAATTACTGCGCCGAAAAAGAAATCCCACTCTTTGGTGTCTGTCTTGGCCACCAAGCAATTGGTGTTGCATTTGGCGCAACAGTTTCGCGTGCACCAGAGTTACTGCACGGAAAAACTTCGCAAGTAATTCACGAAGGCGGCGGAGTATTAAATAACTTGCCATCACCATTTACTGCAACTCGCTATCACTCACTCGCAGTAGAGCCAGCAACAATTGGCGATCAACTAGAAGTTACTGGTCGCACAGAATCAGGCGTTGTGATGTCAATGCGTCATAAAACATTACCGATTGAGGGCGTGCAATTTCATCCAGAGTCTGTATTAACAGAACATGGCCATAAATTATTAGCTAATTGGTTAACACAGTGCGGAGATAAAAACGCACAGAGTAGAGCGGTTGGACTCTCTCCAGTTATTGGTCGCTAATTACGGCGCTTTATTAATTGTAATTGTTACTGGTTGACCAATAGTTTGTGTAGTTCCAGCATCAGGTGCTTGTCTAATGACAACTCCAGGTGGTTGGCTTGAATCAAAAGCTTCAACTTCGCGAACTAAGAATCCTGCTTGAACCAATAATGTTTTTGCTTGAATTGCATCAATTCCAATAAGGGAAGGAACCTCAACCTCACCACTAGCAATTTGTAAAACCACACCGCTACCTGCAGAAATTGTTGAACCAGGTTCTGGAGAAACTTTCAAAACAGTTCCTTGTGGACGATCTGATGGAACCGCTTGTGTTGATGCTATGACCAAACCAACTGCAGCCAAAGAACTTCGCGCATCAATAAGAGATAAGCCAACTAAATCTGTTGGAACGATGGCATCGCCCGGACCATCTGAAATCGTGATGATTACGCCAGAACCTTTAGCAGCGCGAGTTGTTGCAAGTGGGAACTGGCTTGCAACGCGATCCTTGGGAATACGAGAATCATGCGCACGCTGAATAGTGATTGTGTAATCAGTTAAAAGAGCTTGTGCGGCGATTTGTGTAAGCCCAACTACGTTTGGAATTCCATCAGTGCCCACAGTGGAATCTGAGCGTGAGAGAAACGCTCCGCCAGCAGCTACAGCAAGTGCTGTAACAAGTGCGACAACGGATGTTAAAACAGTACGGCGAGAAACTTTGGTACGTGCAATCTTTGTTGTTACTGCTTGTCCGGTGCGCACGCGATGTAAATCATCAAGCATTAAGCCAGCAGATTGATAGCGATCATGTGGTTTTTTAGCTAACGCAACAGAGAGCAAGACATCAATATCGCCAGGAAGTGTTGGCTGAATAGAAGATGGTTTTGGTAATTCACCAGAAACATGTTGGTAGGCAATAGAAACAGGTGTGTCACCAGTAAATGGTGGGCGGCCAGTTAACACTTCAAATAACAGACAACCAGTTGAGTAAATATCGCTACGCGCATCTGCAGTGTCACCCATTGCTTGTTCTGGTGATAAATACTGCGCTGTGCCGACAATGTTCCATGTACTTGTAAGTGTTGCGCCGAAATCATCCATTGCACGAGCGATGCCGAAGTCCATAACCTTTACATCGCCCATGTCAGTGATCATGATGTTTGCAGGTTTGATATCGCGGTGAACAATTCCGCGTTCATGTGAATATTCAAGGGCTGCCAAAATACCCTCACCAATTTCTAGTGCGCGATCTAAAGGAATTCTTTCTCCGCGATGAATTAATTCGCGCAGAGTGTGACCAGAAATTAACTCCATGACAATGTATGGAGCAGGATCTTCGCCGGAGTCATAAACAGCAACAATTCCTGGGTGATTTAAACCAGCGGCAGCAAACGCTTCTTTTCTAAAGCGCGCAACAAAAGAAGGATCTTTTGCAAGATCGCTACGCAGAATCTTTACAGCAACTTTTCTAGCAAGTCTTTCATCTTGTGCAATATAAACATCGGCCATTCCGCCGGTACCAATCATTTCGCCAACTGCGTAGCGACCGCCAAGAAGTGTCATTGCGCGGCTCCAATCAATTCAATTGCGTGTTCTTCGGCGTCAATAACATCAGCAATAACTACGGTGACGTTATCAGGTGCACCATTGACATAAGTAGCTTCCACGAGCGCAACTGCTGCTTCATCGCGATTAGATTTTTTCAATAAAGATTTAATCTCTTTCTCCGTTAAAACACTCGACAATCCATCACTACAGAGTAAGAAACGATCCTTAGAATTTACTTCGTAAACCATGAGAACTGGCGCAACAGAACCCTCACCCATCAAAACTTGGGTGAGCATGGATCGCTGAGGATGATCGGCCGCTTCTGACATTGAAATCGTGCCTGAATCCAATAACTCCTGCAGAACAGTGTGATCGTGGGTTAGTTGTTCAAATGTATTTCCACGTAGGCGATAACACCGTGAATCTCCAACGTGTAAAAGTGCAACGCGATTGCCTCTAATTAAAAGCGCCGTTAACGTCGTGCCCATTCCGCGCAATTCGATTTCATCACTAGCAACTCGTGAAATTTCCCCATCAATTGTGTGCAGAGAGTTAAGTAGCAAGTCTTCAATTGAATCCGTATCAATATCTGGCGCTGTTAATACAGGCACCATCGATGCAAGAGTTTTAATTGCAATCTGTGAAGCAACTTCGCCGCCAGCGTGCCCACCCATTCCATCGGCAACTGCTAACAAGGAAGAGCTAGTGAGAGCGGAATCTTCGTTGCCACTGCGCGCCAAACCAATTGCGGTACGCGCAGAAACAGCAAAGTAACTCTTACTCATACCGCCTAGCCTAATGGTTGGATTGCGCAATAATAAGAAGATGAAGTTCTACGCCCACAGAGGTGCATCGGCGGATTTTCCCGAACACACAATGGCTGCCTATCGCGGGGCAATAGAACAAGGCGCACTCGGTTTTGAATGCGACATTCGAGTTACAAAAGATGAAGTCCTAATTTTATGGCACGACGCAAACATGAAGAAAGAAGCCAAGAGCGCTGCAATCATCGCCAATCGCACGTATGCAGAAATTAAGCAGATTTATCCAGCAGTAATGACCCTTAATGAATTGCTAGATCTTGCAATCGAAAACAAAAAATCATTAGCGCTCGAAACAAAACACCCTGTACCAACTGGCAATCGCGTTGAAGAGTTGGTGGTTGCAGAATTACACAAACGAAAAGACGCAATTAAGAAATCAGGCATTGATGTCGCGATCATGTCATTTTCTTGGTTTGCAATTGAGAAAATTAAAAAGATGGACCCAACGATTAAAACCGTAATGCTGCTTGGAGACATCACAAATAAAATCACTCGACGATTTACATCAGCTCAAGTAATTGGGCCAAGTGTGGAGATGATTAGAAAATCACCTGAATTAATCAGCGAAATTAAGAATTCAGGAAAAGAGTTATATGTATGGACCGTAGATTCAACGGAGGATCTGCAGTATTGCGCAAGCGTTGGCGTAGATATCGTGATGACTAATCGCCCGGCGCATGCACGCTCTGTGCTCGGCTATTCTTAGCCAGTGAGTACATATGCATACCTTGGTCCAGTAGGTACCTTTACCGAGGCTGCACTCAAGAAAATAACTTCCGCATCTGATGCGTTGATTCCATATTCAAATGTCACAGCAGCGTTGATGGCTGTTCGTGAAAGCAAGGCAGATTTTGCACTCGTTCCTATTGAAAACTCAGTCGAAGGTGTTGTTGCCAGAACACTTGATGAGTTAGCAATGGGTGAGCCACTAGTAATTGCTGGCGAAGTAACTCTGCCTGTTTCATTTTCTTTAATGACAAAGCCGGGCACACAAAGCATCAAGCGCATCGCCACACACCCACACGCTGAATCACAGTGCCGCGCTTTTATCGCCAAGAATTATCCAAACGCAGAAATCATTCCGACTGCGTCAACTGCAGCAGCAGCGGAAGCAATTTCTCGCGGTGAATTCGACGCAGCAATTGCCGCAGAAGTTGCTGCTGCGCATTATGGGCTCGAAGTAATTGCAAAAAATATTGGCGATAACAATGGAGCCGTCACTCGATTTGTTTTGGTCTCAAAGCCTGGTGCACTTTCTGCGCCAACAGGTCACGACCGCACATCCTTAGCGCTCTACATCGACATCGATCACGCGGGTGCGCTCTTAGAAATTCTGACCGAATTTGCTAAGCGTGATGTAAACCTAACTTTCATTCAAAGTCGTCCAACTGGACGTGTATTGGGCGATTACCACTTTATTATTGATGCTGAAGGCCACGTTAATGATCCATCAGTGTCACAAGCGCTCGAAGGCTTACGTGAAATTTGTGACGAGATTAGATTCCTTGGTTCTTACCCACGAGAAAGCAGCAAATAATGATTGACATAAAGTTTATTCGCGAAAACCCGGATGCAGTTCGTGCATCTCAAAAGGGTCGCGGCGAAGACACATCAATCGTTGATCAATTGCTTAAACTCGATGAAACACGTCGCACTGCAATTACAGAGTTCGAAACACTGCGCGCAGAACAAAACACTCTATCTAAATCAGTTGGCGCCGCTAAAGGTGATGAGAAAACAGCACTTCTTGCAAACGCAAAAGATTTGGCAGATAAAGTAAAAGCCGCGGATACCAAGCGCGCCGAAATCGAAGCGCAAGTAAATGCAATGGCAATGCAGCTTTCAAATGTTCTAGATCCTGATGCACCAATTGGTGGCGAAGCAGACTTTGTCGTTATCGAACACGTTGGGACTCCACGAGATTTCACTAAAGATGGTTTCGAACCAAAAGATCACGTCGAACTCGGAAAATTACTGGGAGCAATTGATACAGAACGCGGAGCTAAAGTTGCTGGCTCACGTTCATATTATTTAACTGGCATGGGCGCACTTCTCGAATTTGCACTCGTTAATTACGCAATTTCATCTGCAACAAAATCAGGCTTCACCCCCGTTATTCCACCAGTGCTTGTAAATCCTGCAGCAATGGAAGGAACTGGATTTTTAGGTCAAGCGGCTGAAAATGTTTACCATCTAGAACGCGATGATGTGTATTTAGTTGGAACAAGTGAAGTACCACTTGCTGCAATGCACATGGATGAAATCTTGCCAGCAGAAAAACTTCCGCTGCGTTATGCAGGATATTCGACGTGTTTCCGCCGCGAAGCAGGAACATATGGAAAAGATACGCGCGGAATTATTCGCGTTCACCAATTCGATAAAGTTGAAATGTTCTCATTCTGTAAACCAGAAGAAGCTAAAGAAGAACACAAACGTATATTGCAATGGGAGAAGGACTTCCTTAATGCAATGGAGATTCCTTATCGCGTAATCGATGTGGCATCAGGAGATCTTGGCTCAAGCGCCAATCGCAAATTTGATATTGAAGCGTGGATCCCAACGCAGGGCACATATCGCGAAGTAACAAGTACCTCTAACTGCACCGAGTTCCAAGCGCGCAGATTAAATATTCGCTACAAAGATAGCGATGGAACAAAAGCAATTGCAACGCTAAACGGAACTCTTGTCGCTATTCCTCGCATGATTGTTGCAATTTTAGAGAATCATCAAAATGCAGATGGAAGCGTCAATGTTCCTAAAGCGCTGCAACCATTCTTGGGCACTTCACGATTTGAGCTTGTGTGAGTTTTCGCCCCAAATTAATTGCCTCCGACTTAGATGGAACAATCGTTGCGCACTACGGTGAAATAACTGAGCGCACCATCAACGCTTTTCGCACAGCCCACGACATGGGCGTTGAAATATTCTTTGTAACTGGTCGCCCACCACGATGGATGCCAGAGATTAAAGAAGCCTTCGGGATCGGTAAAGCAATCTGCGGAAATGGTGCACAGCTATTTGATTTACAGAATCAAAAAGTTATTGAAGAGTGGCTGATTCCAGTTGACGCGCAAATTGAAACCGTAAAGCGATTACGTAAAGTAATCCCACAGATTTCATTTGCATCTGAAGCGCACAACTACTTTCACCGCGAAAAGAAGTATGTGCCTCGCTGGGACGTTGGCTTAGATAACATCGGAGTCGATGACATCTTAGAAATTATGACTTCACCATCACTTAAATTATTGGCACGGTGTTCTGATCAAGAATTAACTTCGGATGAAATGCTTGCGATTGCTACTAAAGAATTAGCAGGACTTGTAACAGTTACACACTCAAACCCACACGATTCACTTCTAGAAATATCTGCAATCGGTGTTTCAAAAGGTGCAACACTTTCAAAGATGGCAGAGCGTTTAGGAATTAATGCAGAAGATTGCGTTTCATTTGGCGATAACCCAAATGACATTTCAATGCTCGAATGGTGTGGTCGTTCTTATGCAATGGCTGATGGACATCCAGATGCCCATAAAGCTGCGAAATCAATTGCAGAACCACACACAGATGATGGAGTGGCAATGATTATTGAGGAGTTATTGAAACTTCCTCCGTGCTAGTCCTTGCTCAATTTTTCGTGCTGGCCTTCTTCGGGTAGATTACGCGACGGAGGGCTCGCATAGCGGCCGAGTGCACCGGTCTTGAAAACCGGCAGGTGAAAGCCTCGTGGGTTCAAATCCCACGCCCTCCGCTCTTATTTATTTCACGGACTTGTGGCTGACTTCATAGCCATTTACGCATGCTTCCACCTAGCAACTTAACAATTGGCGGAGCACACTTACCCCTATAACTGTGCATAATTCTTAACACCAAAGGGGCAGTACATGTCAGGAGTTTTCTCGCCAACGCGAGCAAAGATCAAAGAGCGCACACTGCGCACTGATAAATGGTGGCTCCAACCTGCAATTACTTTCGGCGTATTAATTAGCTTCGTAATTTATGCAACATTTCGCGCATTTGAAAATAAATATTATTTTTCAGAACCGCTAGTTTCACCTTTTTATTCACCATGTTTATCTACAAGTTGTATTGAAGGCTCATCCCCTCTAGGTCAACCATTTAATAATGAATACTTCGGAATCGGAATTTCACCAGCGCTCATAATCTTGATCTTCCCACTCGGATTCCGTATGACTTGTTATTACTATCGCAAGGCTTATTACCGCGCGTTCTGGATGTCACCACCTGCATGTGCAGTTGCAGAACCACACACTAAGTACACAGGTGAAACACGCGCACCACTTATTTTGCAAAATGGTCACCGTTGGTTCTTCTACTTTGGATTAATTTTTAACGTACTACTTACTTACGACGCGATTATTGCTTTTAGAGATGAAGAAGGACATTGGGGTCACATGAGCGTTGGCACGCTCGTGTTATTACTAAACGCAACCCTTCTCTGGTTGTACTCGTTGTCATGTCACACATGTCGTCACACACTTGGTGGACGCTTGAAGCACTTCTCTAAGCATCCTGTTCGTTACAAGTTATGGTCATGGGTTTCAGTTCTAAACCACAAGCACCCAACATTTGCGTGGATCTCTTTATTCGGAGTTGCTTTTGCAGATATATATGTACGCAACGTCGCTTCTGGCGCCTGGACAAATTTCTATTTCTTCTAAGTGAAAGCAGCTAATTAAATGACAAACCTCGAACGCCACTCATATGACGTAGTTGTCATTGGCGCGGGCGGCGCTGGATTACGTGCTGCAGTAGAAGCACGCGAAGCTGGTTTACGCGTTGCAATTATCTGTAAATCACTCTTTGGAAAAGCACACACCGTTATGGCCGAAGGTGGCGCTGCTGCTTCTATGGGAAACGTTAATGACAATGACAATTGGCAGGTTCACTTCCGCGACACAATGCGCGGCGGAAAGTTCTTAAACCATTACAGAATGGCCGAACTTCACGCTAAAGAGTCACCAGATCGCATCTGGGAACTCGAGCAATGGGGCGCTCTATTTGATCGCACTGCAGAAGGAAAAATTAGCCAACGTAACTTTGGTGGACATGAATATCCACGCCTTGCACACGTTGGCGATCGCACAGGTCTCGAACTTATTCGCACAATGCAACAGCGCATCGTTGCTCTGCAGCAAAAAGATGGCAAGACATATGCATCCATGGAGAGTCACCTCAAGGTATTTCCAGAGCTAACAGTTACAGAAATTATTAAAGAAGATGGAAAAGTTGCAGGTGTATATGGATACTGGCGCGAAACTGGCGCAGAAGTTTTATTTGAAGCGCCAGCAGTAATAATTGCAACTGGTGGTGTCGGTAAGACATTTAAAATTACATCAAACTCTTGGGAAGGCACAGGAGATGGTCACGCACTTGCACTTAAAGCTGGTGCAAATCTTGTTGACATGGAGTTTTTGCAATTCCACCCAACAGGAATGGTGTGGCCGCCATCTGTTCGCGGAATTCTCGTAACAGAGTCTGTTCGTGGTGAAGGCGGAGTTCTCACCAATACAAATGGTGAACGCTTTATGTTTAAGTACATTCCGGATGTATTTAAAGATAAATACGCAGACAACGAAGAAGAAGCAGATCGTTGGTACACAGATCAAGATAACAATCGCCGCCCACCAGAGTTGTTGCCTCGCGATGAAGTTGCTCGCGCAATTAACACAGAAGTTAAAGCAGGGCGTGGAACAGAACACGGCGGAGTATTCCTCGATGTTTCAAAGCGTTTAAGTGCAGAAGTTATTAAAAAGCGCTTGCCATCTATGTGGCACCAGTTCTATGAATTAGCTGGCGTTGACATTACAAAAGAGCCAATGGAAGTTGGTCCAACATGTCACTACGTAATGGGTGGCGTTGAAGTAGAACCAGATACTGCAGCAGCAGTTGGTGTTCCAGGGTTATTTGCTGCCGGTGAAGTTGCTGGCGGAATGCACGGATCAAATCGCCTTGGTGGTAATTCACTTTCAGATCTACTTGTATTTGGTCGTCGCGCAGGAATGGGCGCTGCAGAATATGTAAAGGGCGCAAAAGCAGTTGCAGTCAGCGAAGCAGCGATTAAAGCTGCTGCAGACCGCATCGAAGCACCATTTACACGTAGCGGTGGCGAAAACTCATACTCACTCCACGCAGAGTTACAAGAAATTACACATAACCTCGTTGGAATTATTCGCACAGGTTCTGAACTAAAAGAAGCAATTGAAAAGATTGCAGAAATTAGAAAGCGCAGTGCAAATGTCTCTGTTGCAGGCGGTCGTAAATTCAACCCTGGTTTCCACCTTGCATTTGATTTAGACAACATGTTGCTAGTTGCCGAGAGCACAGCAAAGTCTGCAATCTCTCGCGAAGAGTCCCGCGGTGGACATACACGTGATGACTTCCCACAACTTGATAACAAGTGGCGCCAGATAAATCACATCGCGTCCTTTGATGGCAACGTAGTTTCAGTGCGCAAGCAAGAATTACCAGCACTTCCAAAAGAACTCTTTGACTTATTTGACGTTCACGAATTAGAGAAGTACATGACAGCGGATGAAATCGCGAAAGGCGGTGCACGCTAATGGCACGCAAACTCAAGATGCGTATTTGGCGCGGGGATGCAGATAACGGTGGCTTGCAAGACGTAACAGTTGAAGCAAATGAAGGCGAAGTAGTACTCGATGTAATTCACCGCGTGCAAGCAACACAGATGGGCGATCTCGCTGTTCGCTGGAACTGTAAGGCTGGCAAGTGCGGTTCTTGCTCAATGGAAATTAACGGTAAGCCACGTCTTGCTTGTATGACACAGGTTGCTTCATATGGCGACGAAGAAACAATTACTGTCACACCACTTCGTGCGTTCCCAGTTATTAAAGATCTCGTAACTGATGTCTCATTTAATTACAGAAAAGCAATGGAAATTCCATCGTATGAACCACCTGCAAACTTAAAGCCAGGTGAAGCTCGTATGGAACAAGTAGATGTTGAACGCAGCCAAGAGTTCCGCAAGTGCATCGAATGCTTCTTGTGCCAAGACACATGTCACGTGATTCGCGATCACGAAGAGAACAAGAAGTCCTTTGCTGGACCACGCTTCTTTATTCGCATCGCAGAACTAGATATGCACCCACTAGATACTCTTAAAAACCGCAAGCAAAAGGCTCAAGAAGAGCACGGTCTTGGAATGTGCAACATCACGAAGTGCTGTACTGAAGTGTGCCCAGAGCACATTCGTATTACAGATAACGCAATCATTCCGATGAAAGAGCGCGTAGTAGATGTTAAATACGATCCACTTCGCTGGTTGGGCACAAAAATACGGAAGCGCGAAGGTATCGTTTAATACATGAGTCAGAGCGTCAACGTGCGATCAATCTCATTGGTCTCACTTGGCGGAATACTCGGTTCTCTCCTTCGCTTCACAATTACCGAACTCTTCGATAATTCGCGCACGGCAACGTTAATCGCAAACCTATTAGGTGTTGCAGTTGCAACATTCCTGATTGTCTTTATGGAACGCCGCGGCACCACAAATCAAAGACACTTTTGGTTACCAGGTTTTTGTTCAGGCCTAACAACATTTTCTGCAGTGGCGCTACTGACACTCGAACCAAGTGATGGCGGCACGATGTATTTAAGTGCCACTGTTATCACTAGCTTGGCAATAATCGCAATTCTTATGCCGATTGTTCGTAAAGTAATTCAGGTACGCACATGAGAGTCGCCTTTGTAATTCTCGGAGCAGCAATCGGTGCTCCTGCACGATTTGTTATTGATCAATACCTACGTAAATTCTCAAACGCTCCATGGGGAACATTTACCGTAAACGTACTTGGCTCTTTTGTTATCGGACTTACATGGGGTGCAACAGATAACACCACAGCGCTGGTTGCAATTGGATTTGCTGGCGCATTTACAACGTGGTCAACCTTTATGTTAGATATTTACTTAGCTATAGAACTCAAGAAAATTAAAGTAGCAATCATGAATTACATTGGATCTTTGATGCTGGGATTATTTGCTGCAGCTCTTGCAATGAATCTAGTCTCTTAAAGAGGCCATCCACTTTTCAATTTGATCAGGATGACGTGGCAAATCTTCGCTTAAATTACGGCAACCGTCAGCAGTAACAACAACATCATCTTCAATACGAATTCCGATTCCGCGATATTCCGGTGCGAACATCTCATCATCAGGTTGGATATAAAGCCCTGGTTCTACAGTTAAAACCATGCCCTCTTTAAGTGTTCCAAGTAAATAATCTTCATCGCGAGCTTTATCGCAATCATGTACATCCATACCGAGCATGTGGCTTACTCCGTGCAGAGTCCAACGGCGATG
>Ga0208483_1000267_pt1 | contig 11613 bp, 7 predicted proteins | sample LakMenE01Jun11ns_FD_150659 | JGI IMG/M metagenome (GOLD analysis project Ga0208483, IMG submission 150659) | Freshwater microbial communities from Lake Mendota, WI - 01JUN2011 deep hole epilimnion ns (SPAdes) | ecosystem: Environmental > Aquatic > Freshwater > Lake > Epilimnion/Euphotic zone ... | reverse complement strand
GTGTATAGTGCAGAAAAGGAATACACATCGCTTTGAACCCGATTGTATTCAAAACCCAAATCAAAATTCTTCACGCCCAAATTATAAGACTGAACTCCCAATTGAAGCGCTCCATTCTTTTTATAATCTCCTAAAACATCGGCATACGCTTGTCCATATACTTCAATATTATTCGTCAGTCGAACGTTCGCGTCAATTCCTATATTGAAATTATTTCGAACTGAATTAACCTGCGTGAATGCTGTTCCAATTAGTGGAGAGTAGAAGTTCACAGGAAGCGACTGCGGCATTGCATTCGCATCGTATCGATTCCAAATAACTGATTCAAAAAGTGAAAGCTCCACTTTAGTCGTTGGCTTCCAACTGAGGTATGAAAAACTACCTGCCTTCCTTCTAAACGTAGACTCAGGAGTGTCGCCTATAGGCAGACGCTCTAGACTTTGCATCACATTCCAAACATGCGAATACTTGACTTTTCCTTTTGTAATATCGAATTGAACATAGGGATAATTGTACATCCCATCTGACCAAAGCAACGACCTGTAGCCGTTTCCAATCTTATGCTTTCCATAACCCATATGAAGTCTCAATGCTTTCAAGGGTTGAACCGTAATGCGCGAAAAAGAAGATGAATAATCGACCACATCACGAATAGCAGTGTAGTCCTTGTCCCGGCCAAAGCCAGGTATAACACCTAAACTATCTACATAATTTTTCATGTACTTCGCCATGTATTCTTGATTTTCATAAAACCCGGTCTCAACAGAAACCTTATCTCCAAAATCTGCCTGAACCCATAAACCCCTCGTGTTGGCGATAATTCTATGTGATCTCGGATAGTTCAGAGTATCCGTAAAATCTTTTCCTCCAGCAATGTTGTACAGAAAATTCATTCGAATGTGAACGTCCCCTTCTTTGTATTCGAAAATGTGCTTACGAAGCGCTATGGCCGCAAAGTCGTGATACAGCTTCACGCTATCTTTCAATTCACCTTCCATTTTCGCAAGGGGCAAATCACTCCGCATATATGGTTGCATGGAGAGAAAAACAGGAGAATCCGTCTTCAATGCTGCTTCTCTGACCGAGCGCGTAAAACCAAAACCGGTGGGGTATGCTGATGGCTGTGCCAAGCAGAACACAACTTGAACAAAAAACAAAACAGTGATAATAAATTTCAATTTCATCTCAACAATTATTTTCAATTCTCGCGAACATCTAAAGCGTCACGCAGTCCATTTCCAACCATCATAAACGAAAGTACTAAAAGCATGATACATACACCGGGTAAGAAAGCTAAATAAGCCATATCCGTTGTTAAATAAGAATAACTTTCTCGAATCATGTTCCCCCAACTTGGCGTTGGAATTTGCGCGCCGAGTCCTAAAAAACTCAATCCCGCTTCCATAAGAATAGCTGACGCGAAATTCGCCGCAGACATAACTATTATTGGAGAAAGAACATTCGGCAAAACGTGTTTGAAAATAATTCTCGAAGAGGAATTCCCTATGGCCTTCGCGGCTTCTATGTATTCCTTTTCTCTCACGCCAAGAACTTGCCCGCGCGTAATACGAGCCACTTCCACCCACATGGTTAATCCAACCGCTATAAAAACTTTCCAAAATCCTGTTCCAAAAGCGAAGCAAATTGCCATAACCAAAAGCAGTGTAGGAATGGCCCAAACCACTTGAATGAAATATGAAATAACAGCATCTACCCAGCCTTTGAAATAACCAGCCCACAAACCAAGTGTTACTCCAAGCAACAGCGAAATAAGCACTGCAATAGTTCCTACCAACAACGAAACAGAAGCACCCGCCATTAATCGCGAGAGCACATCTCTTCCATATTTATCTGTCCCCAGCCAGAATTTCTTTTCCGAAATAACCTCATCATGGCTATTTACATTCAAATCTTTCAACGCAAAATTCTTGACTTCACCACCCCCGTTTTTTTCAAACAGTTCAACACGAAGAGAATCTCCAAACTGTTCACTCTTCGAGATGGGGAACCATTCTTTTTCATCTGATTTCAAGGCGACAAATTGCACGGAAAATCCCGGTTTACAGAGGGCAAGACTTAATTTCTGATCATTAGCATTCTCTGTTTTGTCCAAGCGGATGAATGAACCAAAAATCGAAGTCACAATCATCATGAAAATGAAAATCAAACCCGCCAAAGCCAGTTTGTTTTTAAGGAATCGTTGAAAGGGCGAAAGGGGCTCCATGGTTATTTCAAACTTACTCTTCTCCCTTTCCATTTTGGAACAAAAAATAAACTACTTATAAAGATGAAAAGACTGAAAAAAGGATAAAGTAGCATTTGCGGCACTAGGATAATTATTTCCTTCCCTTTCATTCTGTTTGGAAATACTCCAAGGATGCCAATCACTTCCAAACTAATTTTCATAACTAGAAAAACAATGCTTATTTTTTGAATGGAAGCAAGGAATATTCCTATCACTGCCATAACATGTAGCGCGCTGAAGAAAGCAAAAATAAAATGCAATATTGATGACATCGTAAAAGGAAGCTTGGTTGTTTTTCCTGCCCATCTCAGTCGTTGGTTAATCGCTTCGTGAATTGTCTTGACAGGAGTTATTTCAACATCTGTAAACCCCTTCCAACAACAGCCTATCTGGCCTTTCGATTTTAAAACATGAGACATTAAAAACAAATCATCTCCGCTCGAAACGGAACAATGAGCGTGTATATGTTGAAGGAAAACCGATCTCTTGAAAATTAGATTTGCACCGTTGCACATCATAGGCATTTTCAGTTTTGCGCTGAGTTTTGTGAGCCATTGCATGTACCGCCATTCATTTGATTGCAATATCTCCAACAATCGCTTTCCTGTTTTCATAAAAACAGGAAGAATAGTCAGATCTTCTTTCAAACTGTTTTGAAATTCTTGAAAACGAATTGAATCGAAATTCAAAAGTTGCACATCGGAATCTAGCGTCCAAATATATTCCGTTTTCGCTTCTTCAATACCTAACTCGAGGGCAGCTTTTTTTCCTTTGAATTCATTTTGAAGATTTAATATTCGAAGGTTCGGAATGCTGCATCCTGAGAGGTGTTTTTTCGAATCGTCTGTCGAATGGTCATTCACTAAAATCACTTCTTCAACACAATTCGAAATCAATTCCAACGAATGCAAAAAATTCAAAAACGAAGGATCAACTGAATGATCATCATTATGAATATTCCGAAACGGAACTACGATGGTTATTTTGGAAGGAGTGTCTTTCACGAAACAGATTACCTTTGAACTTCAAAGTAAATTCATTTGAGCACAAAAGAACGAATCATTTTGGGAATTGATCCAGGCACTAGTATTTTAGGGTACGGTGTTATTCGGGTGGAAGATAAAAAAATGACTTTATTGGCCATGGATGTTGTTCGAATGGACAAGATTTCAGATCACGCGTTGAAACTCGAAAAAATATTTACTCGATGCGTTGAAATTATTGAAGAATACCATCCCGATGAGCTATCTATTGAAGCTCCGTTCTTCGGGAAAAACGTTCAGTCTATGTTGAAATTGGGAAGAGCTCAAGGCGTGGCCATTGCCGCCGCGCTCAGTCACAAGCTTTCAGTGGTAGAATACGCTCCGCGAAAAATAAAACAAAGCATTACAGGAAACGGAAACGCCTCAAAGGAACAAGTCGCGGCCATGCTTCAACAGATTTTAAAAATCAATCAAGCCGACATGCCTAAGAAAATGGATGCTACCGATGGTGTTGCCGCGGCTGTCTGTCACTATTTTCAGACTAGCGGTCCTCTTGCCTCTAAAGGAAATTACAAAAGCTGGGACTCTTTTTTAAAGAACAATCCCGATCGAATTCGTTGAAAATATTTAACAATTCATTCTTCAATAATTCGAAATTATTAAACTTGTTTGATCAATAGGTATGCCCTATTTTTGAGCAAATGCTAAACCGCGCCTTCATTACATTGCTGCTCCTTTGCGTTTCGCAAATTCAATCGTTTGCGCAAGTATTGGGTGTTCCCTTGTATTCGTGGGATTTTTCTGGAGGTCTTCCTACCACCTGGACAAACGGAAGTAATTCAAACATTGGCATATGGGAATATAGAGGTCCAAGCACCGTTCCAAGTAACGCCATTACTTCTAGAGGCTCTTGTGCCGGCGGCAGTTCTGCTTTTAACTCACTTACCCAAAGCAATGGGTTTATGATTTTCGATTCGAACTATTGGGACGACAATGACAATGAATGCGGCGGTTTTGGAACTGGCCCGGATCCCGGACCACATACCGCTTGGCTCATTTCGAACTCGTTTTCACTAACAGGTGTAACCGGTGCAGTGGTAACCTTTCAACAACAATTCCGCAACTACAGTTCAACCATTAAGGTTCAGTATTCCATCAATGGAGGAACGACATGGATTGATATGATTACACAATCTGACTTTCCCGGTGTAACGTCAGAATGGAAATCTGCTACTTTTCCATCAGGGGCAATTGGTCAGACCGACGTAAAACTTCGCTTTTTGTATTCGGGTAGTTATTATCATTGGGCCATCGATGATATTACCGTTTTCAAACCAAGCATCAACAACCTCTCAATAAACAACACGAGATATACCACATTCGGCAACACTTCTCCTGTGCCGCCGAATGATTTTCATGACTTACCATACGACCGCTACCCAAAAACTATGTTGGTCCCCTTCAAATTCAATGCAAAAGCAACGAATATTGGAAGTGCAACACAGACGGCGTCCAACCTCAATGTAAAAGTTCTTAATGCCGCGAACACGGCCTTGTATAACCAAACAACAGCGAATTCGAACGTTGTTGCAGGAGCCACCGCATCTTACACATTAACGACAGGTTTCACACCAAGCGTAACAACCGGGTATTACAGAGTTACATATCAAATCAATCAAACGCAGACCGACGAGGCACCGAGTAACAACCGAGACACCCTGGATTATTTCATTACAGATTATCAATATGCTCGTGACGAAGGCCCAATGGAAGACGAGTTTACCCCAAGCGCTTTGTATGCAGGCCAGACGTATCAAGTGGGAAATATTTTCGAAGGAAGATCCAATACCGTTAAATGCACATCCATCGCTGTTGCTGTTGGACCAGGAACCGCAATAGGCACAACAATACAAGCGAAGATTTACAAAAACGATTTCACGGATGTACAAGCAACGTCCGTAACGTATCCCGTTAATGCATGGGATATCAATGCCCTCGGACAACAAAAACTCATTACGCTTCAGCTACCAACACCGCTAACATTATACGCCGATAGCGTCTACATTGTTATGGTTGGAAACACTGTCGGCACCCAAGCGTTAAAAGTTTGTAGAAGTGGCGCCGCGATTGCCCAAACCAGTTTCGTGCGCTATCCCGAAAGCAATGGCCTATTGTTCATGGCTAAAATGCCCATTGTGCGCATGAATTTATTTACCGCAGCGCAAACTCCGGGCTGTACAAATCCACTCGCCAATAACTTTCTCTCAACTGCTAATATCGACGATGGATCTTGTGATGTTCCGGGGTGCATATACCCTGAGTCTTCGAATTACAATGCAAATGCAACGTGGTATGATGGGTCATGCGTTGTGTTCGGATGCACAATACCCACAGCTTGCAACTACTCAAATATTGCTACAGTGAATGACGGTTCGTGTATCCTACCGATTACCTATTATGCAGATAGTGATTCTGATAATTTCGGAAATTTAAATGCACCACTTCCATCCTGCAGTATTCCTGTTGGATATGTTTTAAACACTAGCGATTGCAACGACGCCAATGCGAGCATCAATCCAAACGCTACGGAAATATGCAACACGTTTGACGATGATTGCGATGGGCTCACAAATGAAGGAATTACATTCGTTACATATTTTGCAGACGTGGATGGAGACGGATTTGGTAATCCAAACAATAGCCAAAGTGCATGTTCACCACTTCCAAATTATGTAACAAACAGCAGCGATTGCAACGATGCAAATGCACTTGTTAAACCCGGAGTTGTCGAATTGTGTAACCTCATAGATGACAATTGTAATGGTCAAGTGAACGAGGGCCTCGTATTCGCGAATTACTATATCGATACCGATCAAGATGGATTCGGTGCGGGAACGCCAACCATTTCATGCACGCCTATTTTCGGCAACTTCGTTACGAACAATTTGGACTGCAACAATAATAACGCGAACATTAGACCCAACGCTAGTGAAATTTGTAATTCAATTGACGACAATTGTAATACTTTGGTTGATGACGGATTGACTTTCGTGAATTACTATATTGACACAGACGGAGATGGCTTCGGAGCAGGAATAGCTACAAACTCTTGTGTCAACCTGGGAGCAGGCTACGCGACTAACAATACAGACTGCAATAACACTAACTCTGCAATACGCCCGAGTGCTTCTGAACTTTGTAACGGTATTGACGACAATTGCACCAACTCAATTGACGAAGGACTTACATTTTCAAATTACTATTTAGATATTGACCATGACGGATACTACCTTTCGATTGTAAACGCATGCGTTTCCCCTGGCCCCAATTATACTACTGGAGGTATAGTATTGGGAGATTGTAATGACAACAATTTTAATATCAATTCAGGAGCTATCGATATTTGTGGAAACGGTATTGACGAAAATTGTAATGGTGTAGACCTTGTCTGCATTATCCCTGGATGCACCAATCCTATTGCTGCAAATTTCAACGCGTTAGCAAATTTAGATAACGGTACATGTATTATTCTGGGCTGCACAGATCCAGCGGCAGATAACTACAACCCGCTAGCCAACACAAACAACTTTAGTTGTATTTTCTTCGGTTGCACAGATCCGTTTTCAAATAATTATGATCCAACGGCAAATACGAATGACTTCAGCTGTGAATACAACGAAGCAGCAATCTCTGTTTCAGAATCAATCGTGTGTTTATTCGATACAATAACTGCTTATAATCAAACACAACTCTCACCATCCGATTCTTGTATAATTGACTTTGGGGACGGCACAGTGCTTAATTATTGCTCTCAAACTTATGCTTACGTTTATACTTCCCCCGGTAATTACTCCATTCAACTGACGTACTTTCAAGGCAACGAAATATCAATTGCAAATACAGATACATTTTTCGTCGCATCGCTTCCTAGTCAAGGTAATCTCGAACTGACCTTTCCTGAAATAACCTTAGTGCATGACGCTGCAGATTCGTTTGAATGGTTGTTCAACCAAAACCCAACCAGTTATTCTGACATTACAATTGACGCGTCAATCGATTACAGTAATGATGGATTCTATCAAGTTCGCTTGACCAATGAATTCGGTTGTATCACCTTTACCGACTCAATCTATTTCGTTATCCCAACATACTCCGCACTGCAAACCACAGCTTGTGGACCGAATGAAGTTGTTTTTGAAAACACCACCATTTCTTCACAAGCCCTAGATTGTCAATTCACAAATTCTAACGTTGCCGATTTATATTACAACTCTCCTTATTCATACTTGATGGCAGCGCCTGAAAATTTCTCTGTAACAGAGACATGTACAGCATTTGGCAATGAATATTATTCGCTTCAAAACCTCGTTTTCGAATCGTTCCAAATTCCAACGGCACCAGCACTCAATTATGCTGCAAATACCGTTTTTGTAACCAACAATTCCGGAAATGAAATTCAGTGGTTCCTCAATGGAACTCAACTCGATGTCAGTACCAATTCGCAAAGTATAAGTACCTTCTTCAACGATAACTTCCAAAATGGAAATTATGCGGCTGTTTATACAAATGAATTTGGCTGTAACTCTGACACTGGGTATTATTTCGTTCTTGAGATTAACGCAACCACAAGTGAAAGCTCTGGATGTTATCCATTTACTACAACCCTTATAAATAACACTTCCATGCCGGAGGGAATCCAATGCGAAATTCTTCTTCCCGGCCTTGACTATATGCCAATAGATTCTACTTTGGAATTCACCTTCAATGACCCCGGTAACTTTCAACCTACGCTTTACTGCTATTCAGGAGCTTATTCGAACACATTTATTTTGGATCCTATTACGGTCTACAGTCACCCCGATGTCCCGGTAATTTCATCCACTTTCGGGGAAGTCAGCGCCATGAACAATTCACTGGGGTACACCATCTCATGGGATTTAGATGGAAACAATCTGAATGTATCTACCAATTCCATTTCAACATTTATCAATGGGATTTATGAAAATGGTTACTACTCTGCAACTTATACAGATGTTAATGGATGCTCTACAACCAGCGAGCCTTTTCTAGTTATTCAACCGAATTACAATGCTGTTGTTGGAGAAGGTTGCGGACCATTGGTGGCAGTTCTTTCAAATACAACAGACCCTGTAAACGGCATGACGTGCAGCATTGCTGATGGCTTAGGTGGGGCGACAATTCCTTTTGATTCAACAGTTCAACTTACTTACAACGATGCCGGTAACTTCGCTCCGGAAATGACGTGCTCGGTTGGAAGTACATTCGGAACGTTCAGTGACACGGTGGTTACTGTGTATTCCAATCCAACTGCTTCTTTATTAAGCTACAATAATGGATTTATAACTGCTGTTGACTTCCCTCTACCAAGCTCAATCGTTTGGACATTGAACGGGTCTCAATTGAGCAACAATTCCAACCCTTTAGATATTTTATCGAGCAACCTTAGCGGATATTTCTTCGGAACCATAACGAACGAATTCGGTTGCACTGTGACCACTGATAGTCTTCTTCAAATCTTCCCTTCGTTTACGCTAAGCAATAACCAAGGGTGCGGACCATTGAGCGTTCAAGCTACCAACACAACGCCTACGTTTAATGGTATGACTTGCGTGCTTCAGACCAACGGAATAGAATACGGGCTGAATAATTCCAATACGTTGAACTACTCCATAGACGGGGCTTATACGACTTCAATTGCATGCACACTCAATGGCACAACTTATACTGCTAATGGTCCCAATGTCACTGTATTTCCAAATGCGCCGGCTCCACTTCTGACCTCGGCCTACGGTGCGGTTTTGTGCTCGAACTGTGCAGGACTTCCTACTCAATACTTCCTCGATAATGCTGCATTCGCCCAAGGAACAAATGTCGTAAGCACCCTACAAAATGGAATTTACCAAAATGGCTATTACACCGCGCAATCAGCCTCGAACCAAGGATGTTTGTCGCCAGTTTCGCAGCCCATTCTAATCATTCAACCGATCCTTAACTTCACGCCAAGCGAGGGCTGCGCTCCTTTACAAGCTTCCTTCGTCAATAGCACAGATTACATAGCTGACCTTTCTTGTGAACTCTTCTTGGGCAACGGGAACGGAAATATCCCACTCTCCTATCTCGAATCCTATGATTTCAATTACACGACTCCGAATACCTATTCTCCATACCTAACATGCACGTTGGCCAATACAAGTGCAAATAGTCCAGCGACTACACTGATCGTTAATGGCGGAACTACACCTGCATTGATTCTTGAAAATGGATTTGTAACATGCACCAACTGTGCTAATCAAGACAACGTAAATTGGATCATTGACGGGACGCTTAATGTTGACTCTTTGTTAAGCGTTCCCGATTCATTAGGACAATTCTTTTCTTGCGATTACATTAACGAATTCGGATGCACCGCAAACTCATTCGTAGTATCCGTTACTGAAGAAATAAATAGTTCTTTCGAACTTTTTCCAAATCCAACGAGAGATGTGCTTAATGTTTCAGGGCTTTTGCCTGCAAGCACTATTGAAATGAGAGATTCCCAAGGAAGGCTCATCTTCCGTGAATTAGGAAAAGGTAATGTTAGAATCATTGATACGACTAATTTCTCAAACGGAATTTATACTATTTCAGAATCATCCAATAATATACTCCGAAGTGGCACGCTTTTGGTTAATCATTAGTGACTTTAAAAATTCTGACCGATATTTGAAAACTAACAATCTATAATATGAAAATCAATTTTACCCTTTTTGCTGCAGTGGCCTTCTTCGTTGGTCTTGCTGGATGTGCTGAAGCGCAGCCTGGAAAAATCACAACTTTCGGAGCACCAATGTTAACTCCAAATGAAACAGAACACAATTACGGTCAAGTGAAAAAAGGTTCTGACGGAAATTGCACATTCGAATTATCAAATACCGGAGATCAAAATTTAATTATCAGTTCTTGTCAAGGTTCTTGCGGATGCACAACTCCAAAGTGTGACCCTAACACAACCATAGAACCAGGAAAAAGTGTTGCCATCACCGTTCACTACGATACGAACAGAATGGGACCTTTCACAAAAACTGTTATGGTGAATTGGAATAATCCAGAAGCCAAGCCTACCGTTTTAACCATCAAAGGTGAAGTCATCGAATAATTCAAACCAATAAAAACTTCAATATGAAAAAAGTAATTTTCTCTCTAGCTATTGCAATCGGATTTGGAATCTCTGCAAATGCACAAGCACAATTAGTAACTGGACCTGCTATTACAGTAGATAAAGACGTACACGATTACGGCACTGTATCTTTCGGCGGAAACGGAGCATGTGAATTCAAAGTAACAAATTCAGGAACTGAGCCCTTAACATTAAGTAAATGCAAAGGTTCTTGCGGATGTACCGTTCCAACTTGCGATACTACTCCAATCTTACCAGGTGGTTCATCAATCATTGCCGTGAAATACGACACGAAGCGTCCAGGTCCAATTAACAAATCAGTGACCATCAACTCTAACGCGGTAAATGAGCCAGTTAAAGTTGTTCGCATCAAAGGAAATGTTGAAGCAGATCCAAATGCTCCTGCTCCGGGTACACCAGGTGGTGCTCCGGTGAAAGAGCAAGGCGGTGCTCCAAACAACTAAGAGAATATTAAACATTAAAAAAGGTCTGAAATTCAGACCTTTTTTTTATTTCACTAAATTCCTTCGTGAGATTATTTCCAACGAGCAATGACCGTTTCATTTCCTTTTGTAACATCGTCAATGTTGGCAACAATCTCAGTTCCTATTGGGAAATACAAATCAACGCGACTTCCAAATTTGATGAAACCAAATTGATCATTGGTCTTTAACTTATCACCAGCATTTACGTACCATACAATTCTTCGCGCTACTGCTCCAGCAACCTGTCGAAGCAATACATCTTTACCCGGAGCGTGCTCAACAACAACTGTGGTACGCTCATTCTCAGTGCTACTCTTCGGATGCCAAGCAACTAAAAACAATCCCGGGTGATATTTGAAATACTTTACTTCTCCCGAACAAGGGGTCCAATTCGCGTGAACATTCAATGGTGACATAAAGATGGAAACTTGAATTCTTTTCCCCTGGAAGTATTCAGGCTCTTCAACTTCTTCAATAACAACAACTTTTCCATCACATGGAGCAACCAATTCATTTTCATTCGCACGATTCACACGATTCGGCAAGCGGAAGAATTGCAAAAAAAGCAAGAATACTATTCCGCAAGCAATAGCCGTTAACACCCATACCAACGGTGATTCGAACAATAAAAAACCGCAACCCACTAATATCGTAGACACTAAAAGTGTTCCACCTAAAATTTTAAATCCTTCTTTGTGAATAGTCATATTAAAATATTATTAA
>Ga0208483_1000266_pt1 | contig 11657 bp, 7 predicted proteins | sample LakMenE01Jun11ns_FD_150659 | JGI IMG/M metagenome (GOLD analysis project Ga0208483, IMG submission 150659) | Freshwater microbial communities from Lake Mendota, WI - 01JUN2011 deep hole epilimnion ns (SPAdes) | ecosystem: Environmental > Aquatic > Freshwater > Lake > Epilimnion/Euphotic zone ... | reverse complement strand
CAAAGGCGGAGATACAAGTATGTTCAGCGGATACCACGGCTATTGGCCAACGTCGTTGCGCACGATAGACGATCGTTTCGGGACGGAAGAAGAATTTAAAAATTTATTGAAGGTCGCACACAAACACAAGATGAATGTGTACCTCGATTACGTTGCACATCACGTTCATCAAGATCATCCGCTAATCAAAGAACACAAAGATTGGGTTACGCCGCTTTACCTTCCAGATGGAAGTATGAACACCGAACGTTGGGACGATCAACGCTTAACCACGTGGTTCGACGTCTTCCTTCCAACTTGGGATTTTGCGAAACCGGAAGTGGTGAGTGCGCTAACAGACACTGCCATGTTTTGGGTAACGAATTATGATCTCGACGGATTCCGTCACGACGCTACCAAGCACATCCGCACAGAGTTCTGGACTACGCTTACTTCGAAAGTAAAGGCAAGTGGAAAGAACGTTTTTCAAATTGGAGAAACATACGGAAGCCCTGAATTGATTCAATCTTACATTGGAAGTGAGCAAATGGATGCGCAGTTCGATTTCAATTTGTACGATGCGGCAGTGGATGCTTTTGCTAAATCGGAAACAAGCTTCGCGAATTTGGGAAGAGTCATTCAAGAGAGCTCGAAGTATTACGGATCGCACCACATGATGGGAAACATTACCGGCAACCAAGACCGTGCGCGTTTCATTTCTTATGCAGACGGAAGCGTGAAGTTCGAAGAGAACGCGAAGCAAGCCGGATGGTCGCGTAAGATTGAACACAAAGACAATGTTGGGTATGTTCGCTTGGAACAGCTCACCGCATTCTTGATGAGTGTTCCAGGCATTCCATGTATTTATTACGGAGATGAAATTGGAATGCCGGGTGGAAACGATCCCGACAACCGACGCATGATGCGCTTCGATCAATTGAACAACGAAGAAGCTGCACTTCGAACTTCAACACAGAAATTGGTGAAGTTGAGAAGAAAGAACTTGCCACTGATTTATGGTGAAACGTATGTATTTCAAGCCGACGAAAAAGCGTTGGTGGTTGCGCGCAAATACCTCGATCAAATTTCCATAGCAGTCTTCGCGAAAGGCGAGGGGAATGTGAACATTACACTTCCGGGTTATTGGAAAGGAAAGGTGAGCACAGACGGTTTGGAGATTGTTTCAACCGATTCAGGTTCTAATTCTTATACGTTGAAAGTAGGTGGAAAAGGGTACGGTTTCTTCTTTGTGAAATGAACCACATTCTTCCGAATAATAAAATTAGTACGCTGAAAGAGTTCGCGCTTCAGCGAGTGGGAGAGGTCTACGACGCCCGTGAATCGAGGAACATCGTGAATGAACTCTTTCGTCATTATTTGAATTTGTCTTCTGCGGATTTAATTGTGAAAGCAAACGATTCCATCAGTGAATCGCAAATGCTCTTGGTCTACAAAGCAGTTAAACGCATCGCGAATAAAGAGCCGCTTCAATATGTTTTGGGCAAAGCCTATTTTTTCGGAATGGACCTGCATGTTTCTCCGGCTGTCTTAATCCCTCGTCCAGAAACCGAGGAGTTGGTGAGATGGATACTGGAAGCCATAAGGCCGAATAATTATTCGGCCATTGAAGGTCAAATCGTACCGAATGATTATTCGGTTCTTGACATCGGAACAGGCTCAGGCGCCATAGCCCTTGCTCTGAAAAAAGCACAACCCACTTGGGAAGTATGTGGACTAGACGTTTCTAAGGAAGCCCTGCAAGTGGCTCAAAGAAATTCAACTGAATTAGAGTTGGAAGTAGAGTGGAAGGAAGTGAATATTTTGGAAGAGAATTTACCCCAGGGAAATTGGAATACAATCGTTTCTAATCCTCCGTACATTCCTATTTCAGAAGGAAGTGAAATGCGCCCTTCCGTAGTTGAACACGAACCACACCTAGCGCTTTTCGTTCCCGAAAACGATCCGCTGTTGTTTTATAGACGCATTCTAGAACTCGCTAACAATTGCGAATCAGTTCAACAAGTCTTCTTCGAAATACATGAAAATTACTCTCGCGAAACCCTCGCTCTAGGAGAGTCAATGGGCTGGAAAGGAGAGTTGAAAAAAGATCTTCAAGGTAAATCCCGCATGCTACTCTTTACGAAGTAATCTTGTGTAACATCTTTGGCTCCGTGAATCACCCTTCCATCCCGCCTTCGTTCATCTTCATATTCTTTCGCTTGAACAACTGAGAATCCATCTTTCCGAATTTCCAAGAAACATTGAAACGGAACATCTGCCAGTCGCGACGCTTGTAGGTAGTCTGATCGAAGTATGGCGAAGTGCTGTGAACAATGTTTACGCGGGTGCGCAACACGTCTTGTGCGCTGAATGAAAGCACCAAGCTTCTATTTTCTAAAAATTCTTTTCTAACGGAAAGATCTAAACCGTATGTAGGTTCAATGTATCCTTGAACGGTGTTGTTGCTTCCGCCCCAGCCACCGCCGCCCATACCCATTCCTCCGCCACCACCACCGCCTCCGCGTTCACTGCTTCCAACTTCCAACGAGCGTTTGCTGCTGTAGTCGAACATAGCTTGAATGGAAATATTTCTTGGAGCTTTGTAAGTGATGTTACTCTTGATCCAAAACGAACTGATGTTGTTCTTCAAATTCGGATCGAGGTTCGTTCCGTCAATGGCACTGTTGTAAACGTTTATGTTAGTGCTAATATCAATGGATTTACTGATGGAATTTTTCGAAACAAATTCCAATCCCAACGCCTGACTGCTGCTTGCGTTTTGATAAGAAGTTACTACAATGTTTACGCTTGAGTCGATTGAACTCGGTTCAACACTTTGTTGTCTTACTGTAATATTGGTAGTGTATCTTCCATAAGCAGATACAATCATTGTGTTTTTCTTATTCGGAATCCACTGCCAAGACAATTCTCCCGATTGTGTGAACTCGGGTTTCAGTCCGGGATTCCCACGCTGAATGTTCAACGAGTCGCTGTAGTCCGTAAACGGAGAAAGCGTCATGAAACTTGGACGATTGATCTTTCTATTCAATGCAAATTGAACGTCTTGCTTTTCAGTAATTACGCGTGTTACGAATAACGAAGGGAAAAGCGCAATCGGATATTTATATGCGAAGTTGCTATTTGCGCTTAAAAGCTCTCCTTTGTAATCGCTGCTCTCAGCGCGAAGTCCAGCTTTAATTTTCCAAACAGGTAAATCCAATGCAGCGGTTCCATAAGCCGCGTAAACTTGGTCGAGGTAATGGTAGTTCACACCCAATGAAGTGATGTCTTCCCAAATGCCATTTACCAATTGTTTATTTCTATACTCTGTTGTGAAGTCGCGGACAGAGAACCTTGTTCCTGCTTCAATACGAAAACGATCAGTAACTTTCGATTCGAAATCTATTTGTGAAGTAATTAAAAACTGAGAAACATCTCCGTGTTGTATCAAATACGTAGCATTCGCGTCGTTGTAAATGTTCTCATAATCCCCATCGAAAACACTTTTAATTCGGTTGTAATTAATATCGGCGTTCAACTCCGTTCCTTCTTTCGTGAAGAGGTGCTTGAACAATACGCTTCCACCAAGATTCTGAAAGGCACGCTTGGTGTTGCTTTCACGGTAGTACGAACCTGTTCCTCCTCCAAGAGTATCGGCTTTAACATTCAACGTGTCAAAAGGAGCGAAGGATCCCTTCATGATATTGCCGGAAAAAGTAAGCGTATTTCGATTGTCTATGAGCCAATCGAATCCGCCTCTTCCATTCAACATGAAACCGTCGTTCATGCTGTATTGATTTTGAAACAAGGAATATGCAGGCGCTACGTTTTCTCGATCAGTAGTTCCTATGCTAATGCTTCGGCGTTGATTGTAATTGGCGTTCGCGAAGAAATTTATTTTTCCTTGGCGAATGTTGAAGTCCAATCCCGAGTTGATTCGTCCGCGTTTATCCATCCCTGCGCGAATACTACCGTTGTAACCACCGCTGCGGTTGTGCTTCATGACAATGTTCACGATGCCACCTCCGCCGCCACTGGCGTCGTACTTCGCCGAAGGATTGGTAATTAATTCAACACGTTGAATAGCGTCTGCCGGAATTTGGTCAATGGTTAAAGTGGTTGGTCTTCCGTCTACAAAAATTTGTGGTGCAGCATTTCGAAGCTGAACATTTCCATCTGTATCTACTTGAAGCGAAGGAATGTTTCTCAACACATCTTCTGCTGTTCCTCCCGAATTCATCGGATTCTTGTCCACATCGTAAATGCGTTTATCGAATTCCAAGCGCGGGCCACCACCGTCAATGGTTACGGTATTCAATTGTCCGGTGAACGTGAGTTTTAGATTTCCTAAATCCTTTTCAACAAGCCCCATAGGACCTCCAGAAGGTTTTAACGTGAAAACGAAATAGGCAGCTTCTACTTCCGCCAAAGAAAAACGAAGCGTTAATTTTTCACCAACCGGTAAATCTTCAATCGTGAATTCGCCGTTGGCTTGCGAAAGGGCACCGCCTAAAACGAGCGGATTCTTTTCCTTCACCACTAAACTGTCTTCTTTGTAGATGCGCAATACCACAAATTCCAGGGGCTTGTTGGTTCGCGCATCGAAGAGCTTCCCATACACACGTCCTTTTGCTGCTGGTCTTCCCGGTTGTCCTCCTCCGCTTCCTCCTGTTCCTCCCGGTCTTCCTCCGGTCTGAGGTTGAGCAAAAGTGGTTCCTACGAAAATAAAGGCAAACAAAAACAGTATTATTGATTTGTGGAATGGGAAAAGTCTCTGTGAATTAAATGTCATGCGTTAAGAACAGAAATAAGTGCGAAAAGTTTAATGGGGTAAAGTTAACCAATACAAGGGGTGTATCCCTTAATTTTGCTACTTATGAAACCCATTCCTTTTTCACCGCCGAGAATTGACGAAAAGACAATTGAAGCTGTAACCGCCGTGTTGCGCTCAGGTTGGATTACGACAGGTCCTCAGACACGTGCTTTCGAGAACGATATTAAAGAGTATTGCAATTCGGGCCCGGTGTTGTGTTTGAATTCGTGGACCAACGCAGTTGAAATGGTTTTGTGTTGGTTCGGAATTGGTCCGGGCGATGAAGTCATTGTTCCCGCATACACATACGCCGCTACGGCAAACGTGGTTGTGCATTTAGGAGCCACCCTCGTAATGGTCGATTGTGCGCCGAATTCAGCGCACATGGATATTGAGAAAGTTGCTGCGGCAATGACGGAAAGAACAAAGGCCATTATGCCTGTAGACGTTGGCGGATTGCCGGTCGATTACGACGCTTACATGGAATTAGCAAAAAGCTTTTCGGAACGTTTCGAATGGAAACCGACCAGTAAGCCTCAAGAAAAATTCGGACGACCGTTAGTTGTTTCAGACGCGGCGCATTCGTTTGGATCGTTGTACAAAGGTAAGCGTGTAGGAAATCAAACCGATGTTGCAGGATTCTCTTTTCATGCAGTGAAGAACCTGACCACCGCAGAAGGTGGAGCCATTGCGTTGAATTTTCAAAATGAAATTATTTCGGAAAAGATTCGTCAAGAGATTTACACGAAGTCGCTTCACGGACAATCGAAAGATGCCATTTCAAAATTGCAACCAGGTAACTGGCGTTACGATATTGTGGAAGCAGGATACAAGTGCAACATGACCGATATTCACGCTGCAATCGGTAGAGTAGAATTGGAGCGTTTCCAAGAAAGTTTAGACCGAAGGAAAGAGATTTGTGAAATCTATAACCGAATTCTTTCAACCAATAAAAAATGTATTACGCCAACGTTCAAAACGGAATGGTCAGATTCGAACTTCCACTTGTACATGCTTCGTTTAGATAAATTCACAGAAGATGAGCGAGATGGGGTTATTCTTGAAGTTGCAGAACAAGGCATTTCTTTGAACGTACATTTTCAACCCTTACCGTTGTTCACGTTTTACAAGAGTCAAGGGTATGACATTCACGATTTTCCGAATGCGTTTAATTTCTATAAAAATGAAATTTCGCTTCCTGTGTATTACGATTTAAGCAACGAAGACGCAGAGCGCGTGGCAAATGCGATTTTAGCGGCAATAGCTTAATGAAATGAAAAGGCTGTTCGATATTCTGTTCTCGGGCTTGCTAATCATTGTGCTCCTTCCACTGGGAATAGTTGTATCGATTTGGATCATGCTCGACGATTTCGGATCTCCTTTTTTCGTTCAACAACGGGTTGGATTGAATGGAAGAAATTTTGGTTTGTTGAAGTTCCGTTCGATGCGGAAAAATGCAGAGTCAAAAGGACAATTAACGGTTGGAATGAAAGACAATCGCATTACACGAAGTGGTTATTTTATTCGGAAATTCAAAATAGACGAGCTTCCGCAAATGGTGAATGTTTTCATGGGTGAAATGAGCGTCGTTGGTCCTCGTCCGGAAGTTCCCAAATACGTTTTGTTGTACAACGAAGAACAACAAAACGTCCTCAGCATCAAACCTGGAATAACCGACTTCGCAAGCATCGAATACGTTCGTGAAAACGAACTCCTCAGCCAATCTCCCAACCCTGAGAAAACCTACATTGAGGAAATCATGCCCGCTAAACTCGCACTTAATCTTAAATACGTCCGCGAGCAAAGTTTTTTAACGGATATGAAGATCATTCTTCAAACCATAAAAGCAATTCTTTAAACAACCCCTCGCGCAGCGTCATCCGCGTTGCGGTCATCACCGAAGGTGTCATCACAACGTGTTGTGTCATCCGCTTTGCGGTCATCACCGAAGGTGTCATCACAACGTGTTGTGTCATCCGCGTTGCGGTCATCACCGAAGGTGTCATCACACGAAGTGTGTCATCCTTCGCAGAAGGTCATCACAACGTGTTGTGTCATCACAACGAAGTTGTGTCATCCATGGACTTTAAAATGATAGCTACTCCATGTTCAGCTTCCTCCATGGTAATCGTCAAAGGCGGAGCAATACGGAAACTCCACGGGCAAGATAAAAACCAGAAGCTGAGTAATCCTTGACGAAGGTTTTCTTCCACCACTTGCTGAACCACTTCAGCACTTTCCATGTCAATAGCGAAGAACAATCCTTTTCTTCGAATTTCGATAACGTTGGGATGAGCGCTTAATTTTTCCTCAATGAATTGTCCAATCGTCTCTGCGTGATTCAACAATTCTTCATTGTGAATTTGTTCTAGGAATGCATGCGCTGCTGCGCAAGCAACCGGATGTCCTGCGAAGGTGCTAATGTGTCCGAGAAACGGATTGTGCGAGAGCTCGCGCATGTTTTCTCGCGAGGAAACCAAACAACCAATTGGCATTCCTCCGCCCAAGGCTTTTCCGAGCGTAATAGCGTGAGGCACCACGCCGAAGTGTTCGAATGCGAACACTTTCCCGGTGCGCCCCATGCCGCATTGAATTTCATCGAACACCAACAAAGCACCCACTTCTTCGCATTTGTTCTTCAACGCACGCAAATACAAATCATTCGGAATGCGAATACCTGCGTCTCCTTGAATGGTTTCAAGAATAACACCGGCAGTTTTTTCAGTAATGAAATCGAGATCTTCCCAGTTGTTCAATCGAATGAAGTTCACACCGGGCATAAGCGGACGGAAGTTCCGCTTCTTGACTTCATTCGCACTAATAGCCATAGCTCCCGTCGTGCTTCCATGGTACGACCCCACGAACGCAACAATTTCCTTTCTTCCTGTAACGCGTTTCACCAATTTTATAGCCGCCTCAATCGCTTCCGTTCCGCTATTCACAAAGTAGCAACAATTCAATTCAGTTGGAAGTAATTTGAGCAAGCTCTCAGCCGCAAGATTTTGCGACTCTTGCACGAACTCACCGTAAACCATCGTGTGCAAGTGCTTATCTACCTGCGCATGAATAGCCTCGCGAATACGTGCATTCCCATGCCCCAGATTACTCACCCCAACACCACTCACAAAATCCATAATCCGAGAACCATCTTTTTTATAAACATACAACCCCTCGGCACGCTCCACCTCAATCCCCAACGGAAACGGCGTCGTCTGCGCTAACCCCTTCTCAAAAAATATGTTCGATTCACTCATAGTTAATTATCATTCGCCGCAGGCATTCGTTGCCACGCAACATTCGTGCTTGCACATTCGTGGCTACGCCACATTCGTCCTTTGGACATTCGTGGCTTTGCCACATTCGTCCTTTGGACATTCGTCCTTTGGACATTCGTCCTTTGGACATTCGTGGCTTTGCCACATTCGTTGTTATTCAACAATCAGTTCGTCAAGGAAAATCCAAGGCTTCCCACCAACCCCCAAATGCCATTCAGGAATTTTATCGAACGCCGGAAGTGCCACGCATTTCACATACTTCACTGCGCTAACATCACCTTTGTAGTACAATTTGTCGAAATATGCCTCGAACTCGTGCATCTGCGGACCTTCAATGCGCTGCTGTGAAGTGTAGTCTTCCGAATAAACTTCATTGTAACTTTTTCCATCTTTGCTCACAAAGAATTTCACGTTAGACGGAAACCATATCCACGGACGAATATCTTGATAGGCTGAAAGTGAAATCTTTTTAATGTTCGTCGGATTTTTCAACTCAATCACACATTCCATTTTGCCGTTATAGCCTTGCCATACACCTGTTCTGAAATCAAGCTTTCCACGAATTCCATCAATCAACGCATCATTTCCACCAGCAGTGTATTGCGCGTCGTAATTGCCCACTTCTTTCATTACTAAATTTCCTGAACGCTTGTAGAAGGTTGCTTCAATCCAAGGGCTGTCAATTTCTTTCTCTGAACCAGCCAATCCTTTGACAAGTATGGTGCATGTTTTTGTAATCTTGAACGGCTCGGAATAGAAGAATCCTTTTTTCTTGATACCTCCTTCTTCCATTATTTCAACTTTAATTTTTGAAGCTCCATTCAAACATGAAATCGAAATCATTTGCTCGCCAACGAATGCTCTGTTCGGAGCTGTGATGATAGGCGCAGGAACAATCTTCTTCTCATTGTATATGCCAAGAGGAAATGGTGAAGGATAACCTTGACTTCCAGTGTCAAATTCCGACATGGGTTCGTAATCTTGCCACCATCCGGTGTAGTCGCCCGGACAAATCGGATACGTATTCCATGCGCTTACAACATACCATGCCGACATTTGTCCGCAGTCTTCGTTTCCGCAAAGTCCATCTGGAGTAGGAGAGTAGAGTGTCTTCATAATGCTATCGCGATACATGTGAACTTTATCTCTGTTTACATATGCATACAAATAAGCCATGTGATGACTCGGTTCGTTTCCGTGTGCGTACTGTCCGATAAGTCCTGTGATGTCGGCTTGCTCTCTTCCGGTAGTTTGCGTTGGTGCGTTGAAAAGCTTGTCCAACTCCGCTTCGAATTCCTTCTTTCCACCCATCAATTCCATCAACTCAGGAATAGCATGAGGCGCGAAGAAGCGGTATTGCCATGCGTTCGCTTCCGTGTAATGAAAGTTCACTTGAAAGGGGTCGAAAGGTGTTGCGAAGCCGCCATTCACACGCGCGCGCATGAATTTCGTTTCCGGATCGAAAACGTTTTTCCAGTTCTGAGAACGAATGGCGTATTGTTGCGCAACCGCTTTGTCACCTATCATTTCAGCGTAACGTGAAATACAGAAATCGTCATACGCAAACTCCAATGTCTTACTCACACTTTCGCTGAATTCATCGCCGGGAACATATCCATATTTTACATAGGCTTTCTTTTCATCTTGCGGACCATTGCTTGTCGCAATCATGGCTTCCAACATTTTCAATTCGTCTTCACGATTTTTGAAACGAATGCCTTGTTGGTATGCTTCGGCAACCACCGGTACACTGTGATATCCAATCATGCAATACGTTTCATTTCCTGCCAATTCCCAAACGGGTAATTCGCCGCGCTCCTTATGCATTTCAAGGAAGGTTTTCATCCAATCTTGTGTGCGCTCGGGTTCCAATTTACACATCATTGGGTGGTAGGCTCTGAAAGTGTCCCAAAGTGAAAACACAGTGTAGCGCGTATAACCTTCGGCCTTGTGAATCTTATTGTCCATGCCGCGGTATCTTCCATCTACATCGCTCCACACATTCGGAACAGTGTAACAGTGGTACAACGAAGTGTTATAATTTTCAAGTCCTTGTCCAGTTGGAAATAAACTTGGAGCAGGTGCTTTTTCAAAAACTTTCTGCCACTCTTCTTCAACCTTTTCTTTGTTGTATCTGAAATCGTTCTTCGGCATTTCAGCATATAAATTTCTCTTTGCGCCTTCTTCATCCACTCCTGAAATACCCACACGAATGGTCAATACATTTTTTTCGGTTGGAAGGAAAAGAAACTGAAACGCTTGAATCATTTCAAGTTCAATTTTAGTTTCTCCTTTTTCATTTACACTCTTCGAACGTTGCATCAATTGGTCATTTCCAACAAAAGGCTGAGAGAACACTGCGTAGAAATAAGTGTGTTGCTCAGTAGCCCACGCTTCAGAAACACGGTATCCGCTAATAGCAGTATCGCCATAAAAATGCAAGTCGTAATACAAGAGTTTATCTCTGTGCATGAAGTCTAAAAACAACAAACACGAATCGCCCGGTTGCATTTTGTATTCATGCATCCCCGCATGGGTAGAGGCAGTCATGCGCGCGTCAATGCCGTAGTCGCTTAAGCGAACACCATAAAAACCGGGACTTCCAACTTCCATGTTGTGTGCAAATCGAGAAGCAATGGCATCGCGCCAAAGCGGTTTGTCCTTCGTGTGTCCATTCGTTGGCATGAACAAGATATCGCCGTAATCAGACACTCCCGTTCCTTGCAAATGCGTGTGTGTGAATCCGTAAATAATGTTGTCGTTATAATGATAACCACCGCAGCCGTCCCAACCGTCGAGTCGAGTATCTGGACTCAACTGCACCATTCCAAACGGAGCTGTTGCTCCAGGAAAGGTATGTCCATGTCCACCTGTTCCTGTGAACACATTCACATTGAATTTTTTAATTAATACATCTACAGCAGGAACCTTAACCGAATGACTGGTCGGGGTGTTTGAGAATGGTGCAACGTCATAAGTTTCCAAATCTTCATTTGGGGGGATGCGCGCGCAGACGCATGATCCAAGTGTTATACTGGAAAGGAGAAATGCTGGAAGGTAAACGTATATTTTTTTCATGGTGCTGTCGAAGGTGAAACGCAAACTGGACAGTTCATTCGATCGTGAACGCCGAAGTGAAGCACTTGTGGTTTGGCTATTTTTATTTGAGTGAGGTAAATTTCTTTTTGTTCGGGAGTCAGTGAGAGTTCGACATTTAAATCACGTTCGTCGCGAAGTTTTTTGATGAATTCAGATCGCATGTTTAAATCTTTCAAACGCTCTTCTTCATTCACAGAAGGCTCTTCCGCAACTATGCTCATAATTTTTTTCTGATCTTCAATCAGACCATGATAGTGCATGTATATTGAAGGAATGAGAAGATCTTGCTGTTCTGAAAGGTTCAATTTCGCGCGCATCGATTTTATTTTCGCTTGATCTTGAACAGGAAGTACGCTTATGTCAACGCTATCTCTCATCATCGGTTGTGCAGATGAAGTCAAGGCAGTCAAACAAAGCAATAGCGCAAGGAAGAAACGAATCATATTTCAAAAATAGGACAGAAGCAAAGATGTACTACATTTGCATTGCAT
>Ga0208483_1000263_pt1 | contig 11670 bp, 7 predicted proteins | sample LakMenE01Jun11ns_FD_150659 | JGI IMG/M metagenome (GOLD analysis project Ga0208483, IMG submission 150659) | Freshwater microbial communities from Lake Mendota, WI - 01JUN2011 deep hole epilimnion ns (SPAdes) | ecosystem: Environmental > Aquatic > Freshwater > Lake > Epilimnion/Euphotic zone ... | reverse complement strand
GCCCTTGGAGGGACAACGCAATTGACTTCTGTCGATTGGGGAAGTGGCGGAAAGTTCCTGCAGGTTGAAATGGATATTACCGGAAGTTCTAATTACCTCGATATGGGCACGCAACAAATGATGAGTGTGCCTTATGCCTTGTAAACAAATAGTAATGATGTTCTACGGAGAAACTAAACCAATTGCACCTAACGACACCGACGAAGGTCGTCGAGTGAATAGAAGGGGTGATATGAAGTTTGTGTTTAAGTGATTCTGTTTATCAAATCATATAAAAGTTAGTATGAAAAACACATCTCGAATTTTAACCTTTTTTATTTTGGCTATTGCCTATATGACAGCATGTAATCCAATCGATGAAGGTCAATTGCCGCCATCAACTGTTGAAGGGAATACATTGAATCAAGTGCTTTCAAATATTCAGGGACAGTGGTATGTGAAAAAAGTTCAGTTTATTCAAGGTCCTGTTTGTGCCGGAGGTTCGAATGAGGTTTTTTGGGAATACATTGCCGATAACACATACAATACATATAAGTTTGAGTTTACCATGAATTCTGCGAATTCTTGTGATGATATATACCAGTCTGATTTGGATTCAAGTATGGCGGGAATATTTCAATTTTATGGCAATGGGGGTAACTTCACTTCGTCATATTTGATATTCGATGATTCATGGATGGGTATATCGTCAGTGGATAATATTATAGATGGAGATAAGTATATTAAGTTGGCAGCTTCATTTTCGGGCTATCAAGGAGTAGGTTTGAATTCCGATATTTATGAAATTATTTCATTGGACCAAAATGTATTGATTCTTCAAACATTAACAGGAAATAGGAGAATATTTTTTGAGCGTGGTCAGGAAAACGATCCCTTGTTAATGACAATTCCCATACAAGGTGAGTATAAGCTTTCTGAAGAACGATATTACCTTGGAGGAGTCTTGAATTCAGTAAATCAAACTTTTCAAGAATTCCATTTGATTTTTTCGCAAAATCAAGATAGTTTTAATCAGCAAAAATGGTTCGTAGGTTCTCTGATAGGGCAGCATTCACCGTTCAATATTGCGTCAGGAAATTCAGCAGTTTCTGGGCCGGTTTATTTCAATACCACAGCGACTCATTTGTCCACCTCAAATTTTCCTCAACACTTTAAAATTGCGGCGTCAAGTTCAACTCAACTCATTTTAAGAGAAGAGGCAAATTGTAACGATTATACGGATTATGTTTTTGAGAAAGTGAATTAAAAGCATTTGAAAGTTGATTTGAACTGATTATTGAAAAGTTCATTTTTGAATCCGATAGAAATGGTCAGTCGTTGTTTTAATTTAATAAGAAATATTATGAAACTTTTTACACAGTTCTTTTTGATAATGATTGTTTTGGCAACAATGGGTTGTGGTAATAATGATCAAAGCGGTTACAATTGTGTTTCAGGAAATTGTAGTGCAGTTTTTGAGAATCCTCAATATTTAACCTTGTCGGACTGTCAGAGTGTTTGCGGCAATAGCTCTGGATATAATTGCATAAGCGGTAATTGCGCGGCTGTAAGTGATTTTGCGCAGTATCAAAATTTAGCCGATTGTGAAAATAATTGTAGCGGTGGGGGCAACACAGCTACCCCAGGATATAATTGTGTAAATGGCAATTGTGTATTCGTTAGTGATAATGCGACATATTCTATGCTTTTTAATTGCCAAAATGCTTGTGGAGGTTCTACTGGAGGCAATGTTGCGATTACCGCAAATTGGAATACTGCATATGGAACAGGATGGCCTATTTGCGACCCAGCGTATTCGGTTGTTATTGGACTTGGATATTCATCAAGCGACGTTTTAAGTGACACGTTTTTTGCACAATCTGCAAGCACAGGGACCTCACCTACTACATACACCAAATACAATTTGAGCCCTGGTGTTTATTATTATAAAGCCAAGAAGACATTTCTAGCATCAAGCTGTGGAACAGGGCAAGGTATTCCACCAACAGTCACTAAAACGGGGTCTTTTACAATTTCATCTGGTAATACAACAAACGTTAATGCTGGTAGTCTGAATTAATTTTTCTTTTCCTAACCGGTCTAATAGAACAGAAGTAAAATGCACATGTTAAAATGAAATATGCGCTATAAATTGTCACCTGATTGATGAAAAAAACGATTTTCAATATCTTTCGCGGGATTCTCTGCATTTTTGATTTGGGGGTGGCTATTTTGTGGCTGTTGTTGTTATATGTTCTGTTTAAATCTTATGTTACTCCACCAGAAGTTCCCCAGGTTTCAATTGGACAACGGACTCAGGTTGCGGAGAATTATTTTGTTCTGGGAAATAATTATTTAAGAAAGAATGATTTCGGAATTTGGGAAATGTACCTTGAAGGTGAGCCGTATGAGCGGGGACTTATCTATGGCGAATTGGCCCAAGAGTTAATTCAAAGGCAGGAGGATATATTTGTTGAACAAATTAATCAACTTGTTCCGAGTAAATTTTGGCAGAATATTCTGCGAGTGTTAATTGGGTATTTCAATAGCGAAATGCCTGAGCATATTCCACTCGAAAATCAACAAGAGATTTACGGAGTTTCGCATTCTTTTTCAGATCGATACGATTACATTGCTCCGAAATATATGCGGATATTGAATTACCATGCTGCGCATGATATCGGACATGCATTGAATGATTACAGCATGGTGGGGTGTACTTCTTTTTCGTTAAAAGGAAGCTACACAGAAAACGGACAAATGCTTATTGGAAGAAATTTCGATTTCTATGTGGGAGATGATTTTGCCAAAGAAAAATTAGTGCTTTTTATTGCCCCGAGCGAAGGATATAAATTTGTTTCTTACTCTTGGGCTGGTTTTACTGGTGTTGCTTCAGGTTTAAATGAACAAGGATTAAGTGTTACGATTAATGCCTCTAAATCGAGTTTACCTACTGGGTCTAAAATGCCCATTTCACTTTTAGCACGAAGAATATTGCAATATGCAAGTTCCATTGAAGAGGCTATAGCTATAGCTAAGGAAAGCGAAACGTTCGTTTCTGAAATTTTAATGATAGGTTCGGCAATTGATGGAAAAACAATTTTAATTGAAAAGGCTCCTGATCGAATGGATGTGTACGATTCACATTCAGATAAAGTGGTATGCGCAAATCACTATCAATCAAATTTGTTTAAGGCTGATCAAATAAATTTAAATAACATAGAAAATAGTGATAGTAAATTTCGATTTGCACGGGTGAATGCACTCATTGAATTGGCAGGAGTTGCTGATGTTACCAAGGTGATTGAATTTCTTCGTGATCAAAAAGATGTGAATGGAGATACTCTTGGAATGGGAAATCCCAGAGCGGTAAACCAGCTTATTGCTCATCACAGTGTGGTAATTGCTCCTGAGTCTCGGAGGTTTTACATCTCTACATCAGATTTTCAACTTGGGAAATTTATTGGGTATGATCTATCAGAAATTTTTAATACGAAGAAAATTTATGCCTGCGATACAATTGCAGAGTCTGATTTTGTTTACTCGAAAAGCTACGCAAATTTTAAAGAATTCAGTAAAAGGAAAAAGGAGATTACATCGTACCTACTTTTTAATCATGAAATTAATTTGTCAATACAGGATTGTAATTATTTTATCTCGTTGAATTCAGAATCTTTTGTGACATATGAATTATTGGGGAAATACTACATGAAAAAGCAGAATTTGGCTGAAGCCGAAAAATTCTTTGCCTTAGCTTTAACTAAGAAAATCGCTTCGGTAAATGATGAGAATGAAATAAAATCACTTCAAGAAAAATGTCGAACAAATTGAAACATTTAGGATCAACGGGTCATGAGGTGCCTACCGAAGCGTTATTTCAAGTTTTTGAATACGCGAAGGCCAAGAGCTTATTTTATCAAAGGTTGTTCGAAAATTTAACTCTGGAAGAAAATGAATTTTCATTGAAAAACTTTAAAAAACTACCATTTACAAATAAGGAAGATGTGTCCAAATCAAACTTAGATTTTCTAGCTGTTTCAAAGGACAAAGTCGCAGACTATTCGACAACATCCGGTACTTCGGGGGACCCTATAACGGTGTTTTTATCGAAAGCTGATTTAGAGAATCTCGCTAAGAATGAAGCAGACTCATTTAAATTAGCAGGCGCGACTTCTCAGGATGTATTTCAATTGATGACGACCATGGACAAACAGTTTATGGCAGGATTGGCATATTATCTGGGTGCCCAGAGGCTAAATGCTGGAATGATTAGATTAGGCCCTGGCTTGCCCGCTTATCAGTGGAAATCTATCTTTCTTTACAATCCGACTATTTTAATCGGAGTGCCCAGTTTTATTGTGAGTCTTCTTGATTTTGCAAAAAATCAGGGAATTGAATTTTCGAAATCGTCAGTTCGGAAGATTATTTGCATTGGAGAGGCGATAAGAGAAGATGATTTTAGTTTAAACGTTTTGGGTAAGCGAATTACGCAAGAATGGAATGTTGAATTGTTTTCAACCTATGCATCAACTGAAATGGGAGTAGCATTTACGGAGTGTAGGGTGCATAATGGAAATCATTTGAATAGCGATTTGCTTTATTTAGAAGTTATCAATGAATTTGGTGAAGATGCCAAAGACGGGTGTGTTGGAGAAATAGTTATTACAACGTTGAAACGAGAAGCCATGCCACTGCTTAGATACCGCACAGGTGATTTAGCCAGAGTTTATCGTGAGCCATGCAAATGCGGAAATACAGCTGCTCGGATAGGGCGAATTATAGGCAGGAAAAATCAAATGATAAAATTTAAAGGGACTACTATTTTTCCTGCGGCGATTTTTGAAATATTTGATAGTTTGCCTAACAATTGGCTATATAAAGTTGAAGTTTCAAAAGATTATTTGGATAATGATAAAATAACAATTTACTTGCAAGAGGAAATGGAAGAAACTTCCGATTTTGACAGAGTACTTGATAAGTGCAAGTCAAATCTTAAAGTCGTTCCATTCTTTGTTTTTGAAAAGATCGATGTTTTATCTAGAATGATTTTCAATAAAGATTTTAGAAAGCCAGAGAAAATAGTATTTAAATAATATCAACTAATAATGAAAAAGTTAGCCCTAATTTTTGTTTTGTTTTTGTTGACGCTATGCCCAAATTCTAACGCTCAGAGTGTTAGCGATTTGTTTTCAGCGTCTAAGACCCAAGTTTATTGGCTGGGAATAGACTTCTCTCATGTTAAAATCATCGGGAGTTTTAATCAATTTTCTGATGCTGGAGCTGTTACTCCAATAGAATTAAAGGAAAAGTTTTTTACCGGTTGGAACAATTTGGTTTTAAGCGAACCCGATAAATATGATGTTAGAGGAATGTTCAGAAAGGAAAATTTGATTATGGATTTGCATGCCATTACAAAAATAAATTCAGGTACTGCAACAGAAGAGTTAGAAACTTATTCCCCCCCAAATTACACGAAGGAAGATATAGAAAAGTTTGTTTACAGTTATGACTTTGAGATAAAAGAAGGTATTGGACTTCTGTTAATGGCTGAATATTTGAGTAAAATTCAAGATGTTGCAAAGTATCATTTTGTTGCTGTGAATTTATCTACAAATGACATTCTTATTTATGACACTTTCGAAGGTTCCGCAGGAGGTTTTGGATTGAGAAATTATTGGGCTCGAACATATTACGATGTTATTTGTCAAATACGTGATCAAAAGTATAAATTCTGGAAAAGAGAATACGGAATGAAATGAAATTTCGCTTAAATCTCAGGATTAGCTTTTTTGATTTCAGAGATTAGGTTTTCATATTTAACGAAATTGAAGCAAGTCACAAAAGCGCCAATTGTAGCTCCCAAGATTCCATGAAAAACAATGTTCTGTCCAGTTAGATATAAATTGGGGATTTTGGTCTTTGTATTAATAACTGAAGAAATAGGATTTCTAAAATCTTTCATAACTCCGTACAATGATCCGTCTGGTGTTCCCAAGTAATCTTTGTAAGTTAGTGGAGTTGAACTGTAAACATTTATTATTGATTCTCTGAATCCAGGATTTTTTAGTTCTAGTTTGCGAATCACAAGTTCTTCCTTCTCTTTTTTAAATGCCTCATACGAATTGCCTCTTTCTATAGGCGATGCGATGGTATTGAAGGTGTTTTCCCATTCCTTAACTTCGGAAACCGACATGTAGCACATTACGCATAAGGAATCAGCATAGACATCAGACTTAGAAGACGCTGGCGTGCAAGTATACAACATTTGTGGCCAGCTAAGAGGGTCATAATCTACAGTATCCCAGATATCTTCAGCGAAATAGTCGTAAATGTTGTAATTCGTGTATGCAAATGTATTTTTCCTTAAAGAAAAATAAACCATAAATGAAGAAACGGTATTTTGTAAATTTTGAATTCGATCACGATATGCTGGTCGGAATTTATTCTTACCAAATACATCAATTGTAATCGACGGATGCATGTTTGAGATAATTCTTTTTCCTGAATAAGAACTGCCGTCTTCGCAAATTAACATCGCAATCTCTCCAAGATCATTATATTCAGCATTAATAACCTTTTTGCGTTTTAGTATTTCTCCGCCGTTAATACGAATGTTTTTTACAAGTTGCTTAGCTATCTGTGCACCACCATCAACAAGTCGATAACTACCTTTTATGTAGCTATTCATAATAAGAGCAACCACATAAAGAGGAGTGGATTTTGAATCGCCCGCATACAATGGACCAGATCCAAGTAAAACCTTTTGGAGCTTTGCGTTTTTAGTTATTGAAGTGACATAATCCCAAGCTCCAATTTCTAAAATTTCAGGGTTTTCGAAATAGGAGTTTACAGGTTGTTCATTAATGTTATACAGAGGGAAGTAGTTGCACATTTCGATCATCTTATCACAAAATTCTCGAATGGCGATCTCTTCTTCAGGGAAACTATATACTAATTCTTTAATAAAGTTGTCATATCCTTGCCCGTGTTTGTAGCTCGAACCGTCTTCAAATCGAATGAGATCGAAACAATCGCGATCAAGTGATTTTAATCGTAGTCCATCATAAATACCTAAATATTTAAATAATTGGTACAAATTTTCACCTTTGTCAAGTCCACCGATATAATGAACCCCAGTATCAAAAATACATTTGTCACGACTAAAAACCTGCAAGGCACCTCCAATTTGCGGATTTTTCTCTAAAACCAGCACTTTGTAACCGTTTTTTGATAGAATTAAAGCAGAGGTAAGTCCTCCCATACCGCTACCAACAATTACAAAGTCGTATTGAGTATTTATGCTCATTTTTGCTTTTTTCTAATTACAAACAGAACGTTTGAAGTTGACTTGCTCTGAATAATTTTTTCAATTGTTAACTCATGCTTTTGAATGAATTCATTCAATTCTCTTTCACTTAAAAAATTAAGATCATTTGAGATTTTGTTGAATTTAAAAATACGTGTCGACAACAACTCACTGAATACAGTCGTTTTATGTACATTTTTCATTTCCACAATTCCGTCGCGAATAAGGATAATACCGTCAGAGCTTAAGATGGAAATTGTTTTTTCTAACAATTCGATTTGCTCATCTCTTTTCAAATAATGTAAAATATCATTTAAGATGAATACATCAGCGGATTCGATAACAGTGCTCCTAATATCCGATTCTATAAATTGCAAATTACTATTTCGTTTAATTCCATTCTGTGCAGTAAGAATTTTTTCAGAATCGTAATCAAGACCAGTGATATTTCGGGTTGAATTTCGGTAATGTAAATAGTAACTTAAATAACCGTAACCGCAACCAACATCGAAAATTCTTTTTCTATTCGCAATTAGTTCATCGTAAAATTCATAATTTCCTTTTTCAATGGCCCATTTTATTCTGACATACCACTCTAATACAGGACCTTTTAATATGTAATTCCTTAAGACTAAGGTTTGCCAGAAATCGGCCTTCGCATATTTAAGTTTGTTATCGAAATATGATTTACGCATAAGTTTTTGAACTCTTTTGGTGAAATCAGAATAAGATTCATTTTGATTGGCCGATATGCGATCTAAAGGAAGTACGATTAAGCTAGAACGAATAATTGAAATGTCATTTTTCGGATTTACTTCATGCGCTCCAATAAGTATTATGGGTTGAATCTCTATGTTCAATTCTTTGGCTAGAAAAAAGGCTCCTTTGTGAAATCGTTGTATTTCACCATCAACACTTCTTGTGCCTTCTGGGAAAATTGCGATTGAATAACCATCATTTATCCGCTCTCGAATAACTTTTATATTTGAATCAACACCTTCCTCTATAAATGGATAACCGGCATAGCGTATGAAAAGGCCGAAAACCGGAGAATTATATACCCAACTCTTTACCATTATAATCACCTTTGGATGCAACATAATGATTAGTAGAATGTCAAGAAATGAAGAGTGATTGGCGACAATGATTGAAGGCTTTTTAAAGTTGAGTTTTTCAGGTTCGATAATTTGTTTTTTTACGTGAAACCCTGCGTACAAAGTAGATTTGGCCAACTTCGAAACGATGTAGTTTAATACATCGCGTTTCTTTCTTTTGGAAGCTGGGAAAGGGAAGAGTATGAATACCAGTAAAATATTCAAAATGATGCTTCCAATTATAAAATATAAGAACAAGACTGTACTATACAATAAGTTGAAGAAAGTCAAAGGAGGTCTTCCAACCTTTATTCTCCGTGTAACCAAGAAGCTGAAAACTAAAGGCTGTATTATAATTGTTATGAATAAAACACTTGATATTCCAATTACGCTTATTGTTGCAATAGAATGTATTGCGGGGTGTTGGGCGAAGAATAGTGCTCCTGTTCCAATAATAGTTGTAAGTCCGGATAGTATGATAGCAGATCTATAAGATCTTGAGTGGTCCGACCCTGTTCTATATTTTTGAATGAGACCGTCCGTCGTGAAAATACTGAAATCATCTCCTAATCCAAAAATGAAAGTAGCAATAACAATGTTTACAAAATTGAATTTAATATCGAATAAATTGGCAATCCCGATCGTCCAAATCCAACCAAGGACCATTGGGAAAAAAGAGAACAAGGCAAGTTCTAATCTACCGTAGACAAATATTAAGGAGGCAAACACAATTAAGCCAGAGAAGAACAATATATAATTTAGATCAAACTGAACGGAGTTTAACATTGTAGAGGTCAAATCAGCCATATCTAGAATGTAAATCCCTTCTTTATCTTTTAACAGATTTTTATAGGCCTGAACATTTTCTTTTTGAATAACAACACTTGTAATGAGAGATATCTCGCTGTCATTACGATAAATCATTTTATTCAATCCAAGTTCATTCATGAGCTCAATGCCTTGTGCAGAATCAATTCTGGCATCCTCAAGCCAATGTTTAAATGAAGAGAACGCTTCTTGCGAAAAACCATTGAGACGAGATGCGTTTTGGATAGCATTATAAACGGAGTCTTTTTTATTCGCCCAAAAGGTTATCCACTTTCTGTTCGCTTCGGTTATTTGATTTTTGGAAAAAAGGTAAGGAGCAGAAGATATTACTTCGGTAATTCCGAGTTGTTGCTTATTAAGATTTGTTATGTTGAAAATTTCATAGTTAATTTCCTTCGCTAGCTCTTCGTTCTTTGAAGTAGCCATGACGTAAAGTTTCTTCTCTCCTCTAGGATTTATACCGGTATAGAACTCTTCTTTTTTCTTCAATTCTTCCGAGTGAAAGGAGAGGTTGTTCAGATCGGAATCAAAAGAGAAATTCAAGTTGTTGATGATCAGAAAAAAAGTAAATAGTGTGCAGAGAACTAAACTAAATCTTAAGAGTCCTTTGCTTAATTTTACCTTCCCGCTGAATTTGTTAGTCGAAGGTAATTTTACCTTAAATATGATAATTAAGGCAGGTAAGATTACCAATGTGAAAAAAACAGATCCCGTTAACACGCAAAGTGCAATTAAGCCAAAATCTTGCAATACAACGGAGTTTGTGTAAATAAGGGAAGCTAATGCTGCAACAGTAGTAAAACTGCCAATGATCATTGGGGCTGTAATGGATTTGACCGTTTGGAGAATATTGGAGGATTGCTGAAAGTGTGTGAAAAAATGGAAGGAATAGTCGAGCACAATTCCCAAAAGAACAGAGGAAGTAGCCAAAGAAATTGCACTGATTTCGGGGTGAAACCAACCGACGATTCCACCGCCGCAGAGTATGCCAAATAGGGCAGGTAAAATAAAATAAAACGGAGCTACAAAACTTCTATAATAAATAACTAGAATTAATAAAATAAGGGCAATACTAACAAGTGAAGTAGTAGTTGTATCTTTTTTTACTTGTGCTGCGTTTTCAGCGGCTATTTGAAAAGTGCCGAAGTAGTCGAATTGATTTGTTCCAAATTTTTCATTCTTTGAATTTCGGTACTCGGCTATTTTGTCGTTGAAAGCACAAATTTTCTTCGATTCTTTGAGATCAATATTTAAGGTAGCGAAGAACAAAATTGTTTTCTCGTCTTTCGTGTAAAGGAGTCCATCCTTAATTACAAAAGCGCTTGAATCCCTTAAAGGATTCAATAAGGCAAGCTTTTCATAAGATAGACCTAATGGATCTTTTAATAGGAGTGAACGCATGAAAAAACCGGAGGCTTCATTTAGTCGCTCGAAAGATTTATTGAGTATAAAATTGAGAGAGTCAGTTTTGATTTTATTTGAAAAAGCAACATAGTCGGAGTCAGTGAACTGAAGTATAGTTGCTTGCTGTAGGTACTGAACTAAATCGAGTTCATTGATATTTCGGATTACTTGAAAGTCTTTGAGTTCTGTTGGAAATTTGTTTTCAAGCTCGAGTGAAATTTCCTCTAGTTTGTTAAGCGTTTGCTCTTCGTCATCTTCAACTTTAACAGTGAATACGACTTGCTGGTTTAGGTTGTTTTTCTTTAGAATTTCGCTGAAATTGCGAAATGTATCATTGTGTGGAAAAATAGAGTAAATATCCTCTTCAATACTAATTCGTTGAACACCTTGTCCGAGTATACCTAAAATAAGAAAAAGTAATGTGAAGAACAAGATGCGCCTTTCACTTAAAAATTTTACGATATAAGAGATCGATTTTCCGAGCATTTTGAGTTATCTAGTTATTTTTGTCTGATTATGCCTGAATGGCCCAATCCTTCTCAATATGTTGGATCATTTTTTTATATTCATCGGGATCCGAGTCCTTTAATGTTATCAATACGGCATTGTATGCGGCTTTTACGGCAATTGGAACTCCACCTCCTAATTCTGCCCAATGTCCGCCGATAACGATGTCTTTTATCGGAGTTACATAATGCGCTACCTTCAGCTGCATGTTTGTTTTACCAGGTCTCGTACCCATCATAGTACCCCCTTTGTTATGTGTATATCTGAAATACGTTATTGGTGTGGCTATTTCATAGAAAAGTATGTTTTCCCTAAGATTTGGACAAATACGTTCTTCAATTCGTTCAAAAATAATTTTAGCAAACTCTTCTTTTATTTGGTTGTATTTTTCATTTCGCTCAAACTCACCTTTCGCGTTTATCTGTGTGCCCCAGTTATCACAATAGTTCATCCATGCGGGGACAAAAACATTTAACGTTCCTTTGTTTTTGGGGGCTAAAGTTTTGTCTCTCACCGTGGGCGCTAAAATACTTATGAACGATTTATGAGGAT
>Ga0208483_1000259_pt1 | contig 11745 bp, 10 predicted proteins | sample LakMenE01Jun11ns_FD_150659 | JGI IMG/M metagenome (GOLD analysis project Ga0208483, IMG submission 150659) | Freshwater microbial communities from Lake Mendota, WI - 01JUN2011 deep hole epilimnion ns (SPAdes) | ecosystem: Environmental > Aquatic > Freshwater > Lake > Epilimnion/Euphotic zone ... | reverse complement strand
CTGCTGCTGCTGCTGCTGCTGCTGTTGTTGTCGCTGTTGTTGCTGCTCGACATCATCTTAAATACAAATACAAGCACGTAAAAGATTGTATTTCTACAGAGGGTTTGAGGGGTAATTTAAAGATTATTTAATTATACCTGAATTGAGCTGTTTGAAAGAGAGAAAGTTGTTGTTGTTGTTGTTATTCTTTTTGTTGTTGTAGAGGGTGGCGGCGTTGTTGTTGTTGTTGATGATGATGATGATGATGATGATGATGAGGCGGCGACGGCGGCGGTGGTCTCAGATTGGCACAAAACACTTTCTAGAGTTGAAAGTAAAAAGGTCAAACAGTGGTATTTGACCAGCCAAAAATCCGGACAGATGGGAAGACCTTCGTCTGGTTTTTCACACAGACATGCGAGTTCACAGAGGACCCACGAGGCCGTTTCCTCGTCATCGACAAAAAAATGTTGTCTCAAGCAAGCCTCCATATTAGACCAAAAATAAGTATTCACAAATAAATATGAAGAAGCAAAGTGAAGCAAAACTTCTAACGTGTTTTTGATGATCTGCTCGTAATTTGAAACGTTTGCAATTATGCATTTTTGTATTTTACTTATCTATGACTGAATTTAGAACGAAGCAACTACATTTCTGTATCGTGTTTATGAATATTAGTTTAACTCTACATTAAGCAATAAAACATATTTTGATTATAATTTTTATTTGAGTAAGTTGTTGTAGATTATTGAACTAGAGAAAAATATATTTTTGGGTTCAGCATCAAATGATGTTTAAAGTACAGGTAATTATATTGAAATATTATTTCTGACTTCATGATTGGTATATAATTGTGCTTCTGTATTGTTACAATTTAGTAATTGTCTCCTTTTCAACGCAAACGATCGATAATTATCCCAAAAAAATCAATTTTCAAAAATAACAATTCATTTCTTTTTTTTCTTTTTTTCTTTCGCTATTATTAAAGCTCAATTAGAAATGAGTTTAAAAACGCTGTTATTGTTTGACAAACTATTATCTGTATTTAATTGAGACTCTTCATATATATCCTCCCTTCTAAGGTTAAAACAATTTTTTTGTAACTTGATAGGAAAGAATTATTTGTATCATTATATTAGAACTCAATTATTTGTTTCTCTCTCTCTCTCTCTCTCTCTCTCTCTCTCTCTCTCTCTCTCTCTCTACCTAAATATTCTTTTGGTCTGCGTTTGTACACTTGATCGATTGTTTTTTTTGCGTCTCGCGTCTGGCAAATAAAAAACACAATAGTTTCGTTTCTTCTCCTCCCCACTCCCCTCTTTGAGGTTTTTGTTAATCGTTTTTTTTTCTGTAGACTAAATATGCACCCACCCTAACCAAAGAATCGATGAAACAAGTTTTTATATATTGAGCATCGCATTTATTGATTTTTTTAAGTTTTCTTAACACTAACCATAATAGCTCTATTGTAATTTATGTTTGATTTTTTTAACAAAGTTCTTAATTCATATTCGCATTGATTGTGCAAGTAAAATCTAAACATTGTTGAATTTGATCTCATTGCAAAAACGCCATTGTTGGGATGAAAGTAAGTTCGATTGTCCATGTCTTTGTCCCATACTTTATCTGTTAAAGAATTGGTGATGTGTTCGTATGCAGTGATGTACTTGAAAAACTGAAAAATAGTAATATAAATATATATAATTGTTATAAGATAAAATTTGTATTATTTTTACCCAATAAAATAGATGTATATAGAAATATTAATTTAATTTAATTTAATTACCCTGTAGGTGACAAGAACGTTATCTTTGTTGTGCAAAGACAGACCCACAAAATGATCTGTAATTTGCATTTTTTGTCCGAATGCAGATTTTTCCGATCGCTTTGAATATTCTTTGGTTGACACATTTGCATAGGCTTCAAATTCTTCCCAAGTAAATTTGATTTTTCTCGGTAAATAATTTGTTTCCAAAGATTGCAGCGGGTAAAAATAATTTTCTGACAAAGAATAATGTCCCACTCCCAATCTTGAGCTAGCATTACTGTCGTAATTTGCCGCTGTTGAAGCTGTTAGATAATTTTTTAAAATTGACGGTTCATCAACAAAAGGACAATTTCCTGGAATTGTAATTCTGCAATGGTTAAACTGAACTTTTGGCCATAGTTCGTTTAGATTTTCTTTCCACAGCATCCACAATTCGTTAGAGGTTTTGTAGAAATTAAATTCTAAAATAAAACCAGGAGCTGAAATATAAATTAAAGGCACAATTTGAAGAGCGTCGACTTGCAGCAAAACAACTACTTCGTGCTGGTGAGCTGAGGAATACCCGCAAGGTTTTAAAATAGCAAGCAGGTCAGCCTTGCTAGGACAACAAGTTAAACAACCAAACGACGTTTTGAAATCTTCTCCGCTTCTGGTATATTTTTCCGGTCCCACAATGCTAGATGTAAAGTGGGCAAAAAGCGTTTGCAAATGTAAACTAACGTTAGACAGTTCGGCCTTTATTAGTTCTCCTGCGGCTGACAAAAACATTAAAGTGGACGGTCCGCACCAGAGCTTTGAACTGCAGTGAAATGAGTCAAACGAAATGTTCGGAGTAACTTTGACCTTTCGTGCAATGCCTGCTACAGATAAATAACGAAAAATTAGTATTTCCCCTTTTGGAGAGTATTTGTTGATGCTCAATAAAATTAGGTGAAGACCGTCAGGACTCCACTCGGCTTTTAGATGAGTAGCCATTTTTGTTTTGACAAAACGGTACACAATTTGTCCAACGTTTTCTCTTGCTTTACCTCCATAACTAAAAATCCACAAGTAAGCAGACGTTATAAAGGCTCCAAGTTCAAAGCAAGGGTTGAATGTTATAAAATTTTCATTATATTCGCTGTGCAAGGCGCCCATGTCCAACGAGTCAAAGAATTCGTCCGCGTTGGTCGGCTCAAGACACCGACTCAAAGTTAATAAATTTTTTTCGGAAATTAAGATTTTTCGTAAAAACGCATGGCACTCTGATTTTTTTTCGCAGATTCTGTACTGTTGTAAAGGATCGTACTGTCTTTTTTGAAAATTTAAAATTAGCAAATGATCGTTTGCAAATGTTTTGTTAAAGAAAATGCTGGTTAAAATTTTTCGTCCGGATCGGGTTGAAGTTCCTTGTAATTTTAAGTAGGCAAAAAAGTTGGGACATCCAATGTCTCTCATCACTATAGCCAATTGGGCTAATTCCGAAAACGAAATATAACTGAGAATTTCTTCCACAATCAACCAATATTGATTAACAAATTTTTCGATGAAAAATGCGGCTGCAATTAAAAGTCTCAAGCACACTGTTTGCTGAAAGTGATACTGCTTCAGTGTGTACTTGTTGTTTAGAATTTTTGAAATCTTTTTTTCTCGTTCAGTTAAATAATACGATTCTTCCATGGTGAATAATAAAACAAAAACAATTTTTTTATTTTTATTTTATTTAACAAACTCGCGTAACCGAATAGACGCAGCAAAATACTGATCAAGAAAGGAACAACAACTTTTGTAAGGGGAGCGATATTTTGGTACTCGGGGCTTTGTTTAGGCAAATTAAAAAAGGGGGAGAGAGAGAGAGAGACGAGAAAACGCAGGCCGGAACAATAGAGAAAAAATATATATAGTTATGAATAGAATTAGAATTAAACCATTAAGAAAGAGGGGCTACTTTAAAGTGAGGATTGCTAACAAAAATAGACGGAATATTGCAAAAAGTTTTAAGGTAGTTGTGCAGCACAAGCAAATCTTGAGAAGGCGGTTTTCCTGCAGAATCAAGCAAACATAAAATATAATCGACCAACGAAATTCGTTTGGTATTGCGAACGAGATTACTTTGAAAGCTGATAGTGAGATCGTGATCTCTTACAAGGGATAAATTTAAACAATTAATTAAAATAGAAAACACTGCGGCTGCTTGAGCTCGTAGCAAATGCGTTTCGGTAAATTTGTCAAATTTAGATTCTAAAATTTTTTTTTGCAATTCATTCTTCTCTTTTTCCTGTGCTGCAATAGCGTCGACGCGGCCCGTCGATAAGTCGGGAATCGTCGACGTGTCAGAAAGCTGTCTTGAATTTGAAATCGAATTAAGCAAATCCGGAGTAAAATAAAATTTCATTAAACTTGTGTCAAAATAAAAATAACAATTTTTGCTATGTTTGTTAGTTGTAGCTAAAGCTAAAAATTGTACTAGCCAATTTTCTACAATTGTTGCATCTATCTTAAAAACGGTTTTTAGACAAGTGCGAATAACTGGTTTGTTAGAGGGAGAATTAGAAAATATTAGATAGTGAAAAAAGGGTAGCAAAGACCAAACGGCCGTTTTTTGTACAGAATGGGTAACGCAAAATACTTTTTGTGCTTTATGGTGGGCGTCGAAATTCAGGCATTGTCGCAACGTTTTTTCGTTGGCAGGCGTTAAATATATTATGTCTTCAAAAATAATTGTAGAATTTGGTTTTGTTGCGGAGAGCTGACTAAACGAAAGGGGAATTACTCTTTTGGCGCCCAGCTCATCTTTGTATTCAGCCAGTTCAACGGGTCCGACGTTAACGCAGTAGACCAGTTGTTGGTGATTGGTGGTTTTTAAGTGAAGCAAAATTTTTTTCAACAGCGACGATTTGCCTGTTCCGGACCTAGTGAAACAATATCCCTTGTCAATTGCCGTAAAAATAACACATTTTATAGTAATTTGTAAAAAATGTTACCTAAAACGGTATAATGATAAAGATTATTGTCTCACCCGCCAAGAATTAAGCAGCATCCGTAGTCTGATTTTGATAAAGAAGGGTCGTAGGGTTCGGGTCGTCGTCGAATCATTGTTTCTTTTTTGCGGATTTACCGCCGGGAGGATTAGGCGAAGGATTGCGCTTTCGATTTCGTTTTCGGGAAACAACAATTCTTTCCGACGTGCCTAAATCTTCTTCTTCGTTGTCCTCGTCGTCGTCGTTGTCGCCGCCGCCGCCGCCGCCGCCAGCGTTATCGTCGTTGTCTTCGTCAATTTCAGAGTCACGATTGATGTTGTTGTTGTTGTTGTTGTTGTTGTTGCTGCTGCGGATTAAAGCAAATGAGTGAAGCGTAGAAGAGAGTCGCGGACTGTCGCCTTGCGAACCGTGAGCGATTCTAGCCTGAAGCAGAGTGTTCATGTATTCGTTTTCGGCCGCCTCTCTCTGTTTGGTTATTTCGGCCTCTCGCTCCGCAGCGTTGGCTAAAATAGCGGCGATCGCAGATTCGTTGTCGTCGTTGTCAATCTTGTTGCCCCGGTTTTCATATTCGTTCTTTACCAAATCCATGAAGTCCTTCTTGAATTCGATGCTGCTCATGAAGTCCAAGAACACCGTGTAGGGCATGAGCAATCCGTTTTTGTCAAAATGATACTCGCCATCATCTGCGTGTTCCAACGATTGAGGCTTGAAGGCGCTGGACGACAACTTCAGCCCTATGACACAATCCTTGATGGCGCAAACAGGCAGCACCTTGACATTTTGGGCGTCGCGAACAAAGTGCCAGTTGCTGATCGTCAACACGAATTGGCTCACCAACTTTTGACCGGTCTTGTCGGTTGATTCGAAGCTTGATAAAACAGTGTTATCAGTGATTGCCGAGGGATGACTCTGTAAAAATAAAAATGTGCAATATTACCAGCTGCTCCAATAGTATTGTTTTTGTTGTGGAAAAACATAATTGGTGGGTAATAATTGCAATTTAAATTTTTACCTCTTTGTTAACGACGTACTTCACGTTCCAGGCGTTAACCAGCTGCGACACCTTCTTACGAATGATGGAGTTGGTTCGTTCCGGATTTCGACCAAAAAAATTGTAGGCCGTGTTGATGTCCAAGATGATCTGAGATTCCGGGCGATACTTTTTGGTGCCGTCCACCAATTTGATGTGGAAAAAGTGCTTCTTGAAAGGGTACAGCGGACTGTAAAAAATATATTTTCCACTTATTATTGAAACAAAGAAAATATGTTGTAATTGCTTAAGCGCAAGTAAATTAACCGTAAATCATAGAGACCACGTGGCCCAATGGATAAGGCTTCAGACTTCGAATCTGAAGATTGCAGGTTCGAGTCCTGCCGTGGTTGAATTTTTTAAAAATATTTTAATAAATAACTTACGCGTATTTTCGCTTCAAGGCAATTTCAGATGTTTTGAGCTTGGCAGAAGCTTCGCCGGATTGTTCGATGGTTCCCGAAAGAGCGTAGTCCTTGTTACCGGCCTTGACAATAATCGTAGAGAGATATATTGCCTGATAGTGATGAATCAGCGACCAAGTTGGATCTGGAATTAGGTCTTGTTCGGCTTCGACTTTTTTGCTTCCCCAAAATTGAGTAGCCATGATTACTGCAAGTTGAACTGTTTAAACTTCAACTAGTTGTACTACAGTTCTCTTTGCAACTATTTAAAGCCAAACGAACGTTGCTGCGCGCTAGAACAACACACCACACCCTCACTTTCCGGGGCGCAAAGATACCTTTCAGAAAAATTGTTGACTACAAAAAAACACTCTAAACATTACCCCAATCAAGTTTCTATTCTGCTAAGCGTAATAAGTTGCAATGTTTTTTAAAAATAATTAACTATAGCAAATAATGTAAATGTTTGTTGTTCATTGTTTACCTTGGTCAACAGTGCAGAAACGGTTTATGGTTTTGTTTATGTTTTTTGATTAGAGGGGGGAGGGGGTACTTTGTTTAAAGATTTTCCCTTTTTTCCCCCTACCTTACTTATTTCTGATGTCCTCTCTTTCTCTCTTTTTTATGGCGTGATTAAAGAGAGATAAACCATACTTTCTATATATTTTTGAATAAGCCAGTATGCGTTTTATTGTTGTCAATTATCAATTGTTATTCTCTCCAACGGTCTAGCTTAGCAAACTTATTTTTAAACGAAAAGAAAAAACCCTCTCAAGAGGAGATCCCAGAATAGTCAGCTTGAAATGAACTAAGTACACATTGTTCTTGCGATCCTAAAAACATTTTTCCAATAAAATTGATTGCACAATTGGAGCGAAAAAAAATATATAAAAATAGTACGCTTATTAGGTAAGTTGTTCAAATTATTGTTTATTATAGATTTATTTTGCATCGATATAATATTACACACACCAAAATAATATATATATATATTGTACAAAGATCATTGCTGCCGTCGCTCAATTAATGTATGCAAATATTCAATAATATTTATGTATTTATTATGTGTTTATATATGTGTATATATGCGCGTGTTTAAATGTTGGACAGAAAAAATAGTACGCAAAAAGACCAAATATCCTTTTTCTGAATAGACCTTTTTTGTACAGTGCAATAATAAGACAACGCGTGTTTTACACACACACACACACACACACACACACACACACACACACACACACACACACATTATAAATGTTTTTTTCTTCTTTTTGTTTTTCGAAAGAAATGAGTTTTGCTGCATATAAATAGAGTTACTATATCCCACTCGATAGCCCAATCTGTGTTTGCGTCAAACTGTGTGGCACATCTGTATTTTTGTTGTACTTGTGATAAAAGTATTATTATTTTATCCTTAACATACAGTATCAAGCATCGGCGTTTCTTATTTCTGTTTGCAGTTTTTTTGTGTTCTGTTCTGTTGTGTTGTGGTGTGTTGCGTTGCGAATGACAAAAGTAACATTTTTGCCTAAACCAACAGAGTTGAGTTCATGTCTCGGGATTTTAACCTAAAAGTTAATCGCACTCGTGCTCGATATAATCCTGTGCAAAACCCTACACCGTTTGTTAATGTGGGCGGTCGATTGGTGTCTGCTGCAACGCTTCCATCCGTTTCCGCACCGGTTGCTGCAGACGGGTTGCCGGAACGAGGAGTACTACGATCCGGATCAAGATTTGCCGCTCGAAACACTTCGTATTTTTCGACGCTCAGAGAACTTTACGCGGTTCACAAGAGATTGCTCGATAATGAGCCGGCTGTGTCCACCAGAATTGCCAGAGTGGGAGAATCCAGAAATGGAAGTTTGCTGCTAACCACCATACGATTTCGTTTCGACTATCCCGCCATAGCTTATCGACTTCGCCTTGAACTGCTGGAACTATTTCGCCAACACTCGCAAAATAATCGAGAGGGATTCGAAGTGATTGTGACGTTTAACGCAGTGCTAACAAATCATAACCAGACCAGTTTTTCTGTTTTTTACGGTCAAGATTTTCGCGCCGGAAATAATTCGGGGGCTGCGCCCGAACTCAAGTACGGTGACACAGTGGTGGTAAAAACAATTTCGGACATTTCCAAAATTCCAACCTCGTTTGACGCCGATTCGTTGATTGCCTCTCATCGACGAGCGTTTGAAACTTCCAACGTTAAAATATTTAAATTTTTAAACATTGTGTTTTTGGTGGTGCGTTTTTTGGACGGGTCCGGCGCTGCTGCTGAAACATCTCGGGGAGGTCAGATTCGACGTCCGCAACCGTCGCACCACCGCTAAACAACATGAATTTTCAAGGAATGGATCTGTGCGACGGCAAACGCGTATGTCTTTCTAAAGCGTTGCTTGAATCGGTGTCGGACGTCCGGACCGGACTAGAAGTCTATCACGAATATTTTTTACCTTTTACGCTGGTGTCTGACGAGGCCAATCTTTCGTGCTTGCGACGCTTGCCTCGCATGGAAAAAAAAGTACGCAACACAATGTACAAGCTGTCCGAACCCACCAGAGATCCGGCTTTTTTTAATTTTGGCTCTCATCACGACCTCAACCGACTGAGCAAGATGCTGAACAAAGAAATTGTAATTTTTTTCTCAGACTCGGCGACTAAGATGTCGTTCCTAGAAATCTATCACGACTTTCGCCACCTCTCGGTGCGTTCGGAACAAAGGGAGCAGTCGACTTTGTACTATTTGACCACCGCTGCCAAAGAACTCTTCAAGTGTTCCGAATCGTTTGACGCTCTGGTTCAAGGCTCGGACTACTTTTTCTGCGCTCCCCAATCGTTCCGCACTTTTAATCTGCAATCCAATTTTGGCTTGTGGGGTCGAATGTCCCAGCTGTTGGAGAAAAGGGGTCCCAATTTTGAGGTCTCCCAAGTTTGTCAGCTATCTCTGTCGGCGCCAAACGTTTACGCCTTTTGGAACGAGGTCGTGGTGATTGTCTCTTTTTGTCGCAGTCTCTTTGTTCAACACGAATCTCGGCTTCGCGCTCGAAAACAACCTCGTTTTTCTTACTTTTCAACGTTGGCAGTTGTGGCACCCGCCGTCGACGATCCCAGCGTCGAAGCCCTTCAGTTAGAGAGCGTCGCTCGCGTTGTCTGTTTATTTGGCAATAACAAAATGTGTCTGCTCACCAAGGAGTTTGCCGACCATGTTATTGCCGGTCTATTAAAGGGCAAGTCAAACCGCGATCGCCCGCTGCCCAACGACTTTTTGAACGAACCCAAGGTGGGAGGCGAGGAACGTCGTGCCGCCGCCTTTGCTTTGGACGAAAAACGACGCAGCCGCAAATGCAACAACAAAGTTAAAATTTGTACGTGCCACCTTTGTTCGGCTTCCGAATTTGACGCCAACATGTCCAAGGCCGGTCCCGAGCAGCTGGTGACGTCGGAATTAGACGCTCGAGATTTGCTTCAACTGTTGGGAGCTTTGGACGCCGCCAACGAGGATATTCTTGAAAAGCTGTGCGAGCTGAGCGTGGCGTCGATGGACATCGAATCCATGACGGTCAACGCCGATCTTTTTTCGCCAAATTATTTGGGCGCCTTAAAATATGCCGAAATTGATCGCGGTCAATTGGAAGATCACGTTAAGAAGGTGCAAAAGCCGATCATGATTGCCCACGTCGACGCTCTCGGTCAGACCAATCCCCGTTTACGCATCATGCTGACCGCCGGAGCCGACACCGAAGAAGCTATTTTTCGAATGATGACTAAATATTGGAAGAAAGTGTTGCGACTGCAGCAACGGTGCATTCGGGAGAAACGCAAGATTGCTGCTCCCATACTTGGCTTGATTCAAGAATACAAAGACGCTTTCTTTGGCGTCGCCGGTCGCGAAGTTGACGAACTTGCTCGACTCAACTTTAACTTGGCGCCGGAATTACAACAAGAGATGAACGCGACCACGCTCACCAAAGCCTGGTGGCAACTGCTTCCCGGCAAATTGGAAAAAGCGCTCAACAAACTGATTCGGCAGTACAACATTTTCAGTTTTTACGGGTAAGAAAAGTTTGGATTTTTTTTCGTGTATATATATATTTATACATATTTTTCTGTCTGCCTGTCTGTTGGTTAACTTTATTCAACGCTTTACTTTGTGTGCGTGTGTGTGTGTAGTCACACCTTGGATTAATAGATTTTTGCAATTATTTAATTTACAGTTCCGGCTACGATCACGTGTTGCTGGAGAGCTACCTGGTGCCCTACCTATACGAAAAACGATTTTACCCCAAATTGGAGCGACGGGGTAATAAGCTGTCGACCATTCGCACCCGAACCGGCATCAACTTTCGAGACGTGACCAAGCTGTTGGCGCCGTCCACCAATTTGCGCAGCTTCGGCAAACTGTTCAACTTGGAAGTAAAAAAAGCCACCTTTCCGTTTTCGGTGCTCACATCGGTCTACGTGTTGCGCTGGCCAAAGCTGCCCACCGATCTCGCAGTTTGGAAATCGGACCTCAGCGGGTCTCCGTCCATTGGTCCGGCCGAACTGGCCGAGGCTCAAAAAATGTTTGAAGACGCGAGCTGTCAAAACCTGGGCGACTATCTCAGAGCCTACTTGAAACTCGACGTTGACATTCTCTATCTGGCGAGTCAGGCGTGGCGACGCTCGCTAAAGCAACTGGTCGGCATCGACTTTGTCGAGTCGTCTAAATTTACCATCTCCAGCCTGAGCAACCTGGCCGGTCAAAAATGTTTGGCCCGACACCTTCGACTGGGCAATTTTTTCCCCAACAACAGCCAGCACTATCGCCTATTACGCAACGGAATGAGAGGGTAAGAACTCGATAATAATAATAGTTAACTTTTTTAACACTTTTATCTATTCATCCCCCACGCAACAATGTGCGCGCGTGTGTGTGTGTAGTGTTCTGCACACACACACACACACACACACACACTTTTTGGTTACTTATTATTATTAATGATTGGTATTAATTGTGCATTTGCAGCGGTCTGACGTCTGTGTATCGCAGCAAAGCCGGCGGTCAGGATCTGGAAGACGAGGAAGGCGCCGTCGTCGACGGCGACGACGATGACACAGAAATTAATTATCGGAACAACAGTCACTGGAAACGGGCGGCCGACTGCGGACTCTCCAACTACGTGTCGTACTATGACGCCGCCTCCCTCTATCCCTCGTCGGGTAAGAACAACAACAACAACAACAACAACAAAACCCTAAAATAGTCTGGTAACGTTTTCCACCCCCCCAACCCCACCCAACGACCCCTTCCTCCTCCTCCTCACGATAAAGTCCCCCGTCCTCCCCTAGCATTGACTCGCGCGGCCTCCTACGCGCGAATCCCTTCCCTCTCCCTCCCCCCCTCCCCCTGCCGGGCGGCGGCGGCGTGGAGAGGAGGAGGAGGAGGGGGGGGAGGAGGAGTGGGCTGTTGCAATGTATGTTAGGGGGGGAAGGAACCCAACAACCCCACCCCATTTCCCCCTATTTTCTAGCGACAATGATGACGATGACGATGACGATGATGATGATGATGATGATGATGATGATGATGATGATTTTTTTCTCTCTCCAGATTTGAGCGACACG
>Ga0208483_1000256_pt1 | contig 11784 bp, 19 predicted proteins | sample LakMenE01Jun11ns_FD_150659 | JGI IMG/M metagenome (GOLD analysis project Ga0208483, IMG submission 150659) | Freshwater microbial communities from Lake Mendota, WI - 01JUN2011 deep hole epilimnion ns (SPAdes) | ecosystem: Environmental > Aquatic > Freshwater > Lake > Epilimnion/Euphotic zone ... | reverse complement strand
TTAAATTATATGATTTTATTAACTTCTTTTATTTAATGTTACATAACATACACCACTAATTCCTGCAATTTCTCCCTCACCTTGTGCAACTATTTTTGCATTTCCGGCTTTCATTTCTCCCGCCAATCTTTTAGATTGGTCTAACGGGATAGTAAATACTTTCTTTGTATTATCCACTCCCGCAATACCACCATCTGTTTTATTGTTCCATAATTTTGATATCACCACAGGTCCTTTATATGCTGAGATAAATTTTCCAAAAACATTCTTACCACAGTTAACACTTACTTTATAATTATTTAAAAAGTTTTTTACACTTTTCGCATTTAACATACCATCTGGTGATGAATTAATGGTAATACCATTAATGACAGCTCCCTCATTTATATTATTTTTTTCTTCACTTAGAACTCGTCTAACAATTCTAGTTAAATCTGATTCCGTTAATCTTATAATTCTTGACATAGTATTTTAATTAAATATTACAACAAACCAAGTTCTGGGTTATCGATTATTTCATTTCCAACATCTGACGCTGCAGCTGAAATAGATTGTCCAATACTATCATCATCACCATCCCAGTCTGTTCTATCTTGAGCCTTTGTTTCATGTTTATCTTCTCTTGCTTCTTTTCTAGATTCTCCATCCTGAATATCAGTTTTTTTCTCTTCTCTAGCGGTTTCTCTGTCTGCTCTACGTGTTTGTGCACCTTTTCCCATAATTAATTTTGTTTATTATAAATATAAAAAAAACCGAATGTTTTCTCGTTCTGGTTAAAAAAATAAATTTATTCTCCTTACCTTGTTTTAAAAGTTGCAATGAAATCAATTAGTATGCATATTCTTCTTCACCTCTGGAAAATGTGGTGATTCTTGATTCTTCCACAGGTAAGTTGTAATGTTTGTAAAGCCATTTAGATAATGCGGACTGAATATCTTTAAATCCTACCATAGAGAACATGTTGATTGTACTAGCATAAGCTTCGTCTAACACATAAGCATAATACCCGTGACCATAATCAGTAAGAATGACAATAATTATGGGGTCACCATTGTCATTAACTAACGTAAATTTATCACCGTCTAATTGATGATGTAATTTACCAAATTGAGTTGTAATGAAATTATCAATAATGTTATCAAGTTTACTTTCAGTAATAATATAATTCATGTGTCAGATACTTTACAGATTATTCAATGGTTTTCACAGATACGCCAAACCTTTCAGTAAACCACTCCTTAAATATTTCGTGCCATTTATCACCAAAATATCCATTTAATGACAGTAAGTATTTGTTTTCAATCTCAACAATGGGTGCCCTATCTTTTGTAAGGTTTTCATCATCATCATTAAACCATTCAGGTCCATACCACCAAAAACAATCATTTTCATCCTCAGAATCACCAAGATATGCTCGTAATGCATTATCATCCTCATTGTAAAAATCATCCAATGGGTGAGTCCAATGAAGTTCATCTTCAGGAAATAGTTCATTAAGATAATCAATGACTACTTTTTTAAATTTAGATTCGTTGATGGTATATTTCATATTATTTTTCAGTTCCAACTACAGTTATTTCTACAACCCTATCATCATCTGTTTCACTATCGTAAACCTCATTATCCAATTGTTTTCCTTCCCAATACAGATAAAATTCATCTTCTCTCATATCAGATAAATTATCGTCATTTAACACACAATAAGAAGGTATTATTGTTTCATAATACCTTGTTCCAGATTCACGATAGTCTTCAGTATGAAGTACCTTTAATATTTTAAGTTTTGGTCTTTCAATTGGAATCTCAGGATTAACATTTAAATTTACTAATTCACATAAATAACTATAATCGTTAAAATTGGGGTTACTAATTCCAAAATATCTCAAAGCTGGGTTAACCAAATCAAGATTATTAATAATCTCGGATATATCAATTTCCTCAATATCGATTTCTTCAAATTTTTCGTAAATTAATATTATTAATCTTACCAATAATTTATCAGGAAAATTACTAATCTCTGTTGGTGCTCTGGCGTTTTGGTATGGAGAATTCATAATAAAAATATATGTTTATTGAATATAAATATAATACAAAATTAAAATAAGGGGTTTATTTCACATTGTATCCCTTAGCCGTCAACCGGTCGAATTTTTCGACTCTCGGTAAATCGTTACTCTACAATAAATTTTCTTGATTCCTCTTTAAGTCCTCTTAATAATCCTTTTTTGTATGCAACATAATCTTTTTCATATTTATATGGCCAAGCAATTAAGTAAGTATTTCTTTCACTTTTTGGATAAGTAAATAAATCACTTTTTAATTTCTTTTTAATCTTTCGTGGCAATCTAAATTTTTTGTTTTTTTGAGACATATCTTTCATTACAGTGGGTTTTTATATAAAGACAAAGATAGTAAATTATTTTAAATTTTACAAATATACCGTAAATCTTATTGGGAATGGGGGATTAATTTAGATTTTTTAATGACCATCATCATTTTTTATTTTCCTGGATTACCCGTTTAACAATACGGGTTAAATCTGATTCTTTCAGAGATTCATTATTATTATTATTACTTTCTGTAATATCTTTATAAACATCATTAATAAAATCCCAAATAGGTGAATAATATCTATCGGTAGATATTGTTTCTTCATCTTTCATTTCTGTTGGTTGGTGTCTTTCCATTGCGTTCGCAATAAGTTCTTGCGGAATATCCAATTCTTTTGAGATTTCAGATGCCATTTTATCAATAACATTACTATCCATAGAAACCAAAGAATTATATTGTTCCACTTTTGATTGGAAGTTAGGTTTTAATGTTTTATTTAAAACCTTGAAAATTTCTTTATCTTCTGCATATCCTCTAATCTTAGGGTTTTCTTCACCATAAGATTTAATAAAATTAACAAAATTATCATAAATATTACCTTTTGATTTTTCACGAATAACTTCGCCAGTATTACACAAATATTCTACCGTTCCGTCGTCATATAGTTTTAATTTTGCAGGAAAATTATATGAATCTAACTGACCCGCCTTATAATCTTTTGTATCAGTAAATGAATATTCTGAAGAAAAAGACTTCATATCAATTATTATTTGATAATAGTCTTTTATTTTTTTATACTCAACTTGAAGGTTGTCCGTGTCTTTTGAAATCAATTCCATTATTGATTCCAACTCTTTATAACAAGTCGACTTTATTAGACCTTTAGAAAATAACCCAAATAATTGTACTAATATTTTTCTACCAAAAAGTTTAATAGCAGCAAATGAAACCAAAGTTCCTCCGATAAGTGTTAAATAGTCGTTTAACCCTTCATTGACAGGTTTCTTTTTTGTTTTATTTTCTTTAATAACTCGTCTAACCAATCTTATTAAATCTCTTTCTGTTAATCTTGTAATTCTTCCCATAATATTATTTGTTTTTTAATGGCCTGAAAGTATTAAAAATCACTATAATCAATACTATCATAAAGTTTTTCTTCTATTTCTGACGCTAATTCATCATAATGGTGGTCTCTTAAAACATCAATAATATACCATTCATCAATTTCATCGATTGCGTCTGGTGAAAATCCAAGTTCGTTTAACAGAAAATCTTCAGCTATTTTTATTAACTCTTTAAGCGATTTATTTTCATAATCACTATCATCATCGTCATCCATTTCACTAATAACTCGTCTAACAATACGACCCAAATCTTGTTCAGTTAATCTTATAATTCTTCCCATAATATTTTTATTTATTAATAAATACTTCATAATACAAAAAACCCCAAACTTATTAGGAATGGGGGAATTAATTATATGGTTTTATTACTTGGTACTACAACTTCTCAAATAATATGCTCCCCATACTGCCAAACCTAGAGTGAGAGGTACCATTACTCCAACCCCACCCATCATTGCCATGTGGATAGCCACGGCGCCTGATAAATAAGATGAAAGCAATACGGCCCCATACTTAGACGTTTTTGGGATAATAAATAATATCACACCAGCAAGTTCAACCACACCAAGCAAAGCAAGATAAGGAAGAAGATTCATAAATGTGAAGTTATTAACCATTTCTTCAGTTCCCACAATTTTAGAAACCGAAGACATTCCCAACATAAACGTAACCAAGACGGTTAACAACCAACCCAAGTTTTTAAATGTAAGATATTTTTTCATATGACAAATTATAAAATAAATTATTTAATAAGTCAAATTAATTTTTTGATAAAATATCGCTAACGATTTTATTGACAATGTTGGATACTTACGATTCTACCCCAAAATCCATATATACATCATCAAGAGTTGGAAGTAATTCGTGGATGTAATCATACAACTTACGTATTTTATCTATCTTTGGAACCTCATAAAATTTAAAGTTCATCTCAAACTCGTAATGCTCCCAACGTTGGCCCACATTAATACTATGCAATTTGGGTAAGTTTTCAATTCTATTGTATAAGGTGGGGATAATCCCATTAATCATACCCCTAAGTTTATTTGAAAATTCTTCTTCATTTAGAAACTTAAATTGTAAAATAAGGTCTTCATCGGTCAAACCAATATAAGGTAATACTTCATCAATATTTTCCCCCAATTCATATAAGAATGTGTTTGAATCAGGATTATACTTATCCCCCGACATACACGTAACCTCAGGGTCAAGATAAACCGTTAAGAGATAATTACTATGACGATTTGGTGAAATACTAATATTAAAGTCCAAATCAAAATCATTAAAAATAAAATTCTTTAATAACTTGGTTATCTGAGGTATCATATTGGTTTTCTTCATATAAATAAATATGACATAAATAAAAAAACCCCACCTGTTAAAGATGGGGTTCATTTTATTTTTCAGACCATTTAAAATAATCTTTTCTATCCTTATTTATTATAAAAAGTAACATTATACCTAACAATAACCAAAGATATATCATTTCTTAATTATTAATTTTTTAGTTTTCACTTTATTTACTCTTAAAAAGTACATACCTGAAGGTATGTTTCTTAAATTAATCTCATAACCATTTACAGTATTGATTACTTGACCATTTTGGTTGATTATCTCCATGTATGATTTTTTACTAACATAAACCACATCACTTGCAGGGTTTGGGTAGATTATAAAGTCATCTGATTTTTCTTTTACCGATGCTAAATCACCAAATACTCCTTGTGGAAAACTTGCTCCAACCGCAGCTGTTGAACCTTCTTGTAATCTATAGTCAGGAGTCAATCCAAGTGGAACAAATGGTGTTACCCAATTGATGTTTGAATGTGTTGAAACTGAGTCATTTGCGTTTTGTGAGAAATACGATGATAATAATCCAGGTGTTATTGTAATACATACAGTACCAGGGTTAAAGTTAGAAAGAATGTTACTGTGGAAATGCATTGTGTCTCCTAAAATATTATCTTCTACAGGTAGACCTTCAATGGATAATCCTTTTTCCCATCCAGTAACAATAGTGTTGAAAACAGAAGTTGCGGTATTTCTTCTTAATCTGAAAGCCTTTTCAAATTTTTCACCAATTGGTAGGGAAACCGTCCCGTTAGCTTTAGCCCCAATTATTGTGAAGTTAGAAAAAATAGGTGCCGTCAATGGTTGTGCCGCACTACCTTGTGAGTCATTATCCGATTCAAAACAATTTGAGTCGCCAGGAGCGTCTGACAAATTTTCATTTCTAATCGACAAACCAAATTGAACATTACCTCTGTATCCAAAGTCAGTATCAAAGTCATCATCAATTGATGAATATGCAATTAAGTGTTTACAATTTACAGTTCCTCCAAACCACTCAAAAGAGTCGTCACCAGAGTAACTTACTTGTATGTAATCAACCAACGTTTGATTACCTACAGAACCAAAAGTAATACCATTTATCTCTTTGTTTGGTTCAAGTGGAATACCCGCAAACTCAATACGTACAAATCTAATTACACCTGAGTCATCGTTATCGTTAGTGCCTCCGTGTTGCGTAAAGTTTGTTGCTGTAAGTCCTTCGATATTTGCAACACCGCCAGGTTGGTTGTTAATAGCATTACCCAAGATAATAACACCACCCCAATCACCACCAGTTCTTTGTTGAATTGGATTGTTAGATGTAAAAACAATTGGGTTAAATTGTTCTCCGTCAGCGATAAGTTTAGAACCTCTTGTAACAATCAAAGTTCCTTGTGTTGCGTAGTCACCTCTGATAATTGTTCCCGGTAAAATAGTAAGAGTTGCTCCGTTTTTAACATAAACCTTGTTTTGAAGTTTGATTACTCCTGACCAAGTTGTGTTTGTTGTAATGTCCGTACTAACGGTTGTTTGTGTTGTTGGGTAATTTGTATTTTCTGGTTCAAAATTAGACCACCCATAAGTCCAATCTGTTTGTGGTGTATTGTCTGTTACAGGAAATGCTCCCTTATAATCAGTCTCAGTCCAAAACTGACTTTGTGCGTTTGTTGTAAAAACAAACATTAACATTAAGATACTTGTGTAAATTTTTTTCATATTTTATTTTTTTATTTTTATTACACAAATATATAGTCCAACAAATAGGTTAAATTAATTCACTTACCACAATTTAACGAAACCCTAATACCCTTAACTTTTGGTTAACATAAAAAAACCCCCACTCTTACTAAAAACTAAGCCTATCCCACTTATGGTCAAAATACGGATAATATTTCATAAAGTTGGAGTGTCTCGTGATAAGGTCTTCAAGTCCCCAAAAGAAAAAGGTGATAAACAAAATAAACATAAAAATAGATTGGTCGTTAAACGATTTAATTGACCATACAATAAGGATTTGAGCCCAAAAAATGTCATATAGAAAACGACAATAATATGTAATAAGATTTTTCATACAACAAAGATAATAGAATTTTTCATTTTTTCAAATTATAAGGATTTTATTTTACAGATTATAAAAAATAATCATAAGTCCCATATACTTTTTCTTTTACGTTTAAACCTCTTCATCAATAACTCCCAAATCAATACTACTATCCGTATCTTCCTCCTCATTGTTTAATTTTTTTTTATATTGATACCACGCAGGATTTGGAAGACCACTATAATGGTCCCATAAATTTTCGTCAATTAAATCTACTTCAGACATATCTTTAATTACTCATCAATTTATAATTTATTTTTCCATTCTTTCCAAGTGTCAAAATCTTTTAAAGATTCCAACTGTTGTTTTTCCATTTCTTTGGCTTGTTCAAATATTTCAGCGCTTCTTATTATAAACTTATAATCATCCATATTATTAATTTTTGCATTAACTCTAAGTCTTTCCATTTCATTAAATATCCATTCTAGCGCGGTCTGTTTCATATTATTCTTCAGTATTATTTATATAAGATTTTGGTTCAACAAAATTCATATCAAAGTTTTCCAACTTTAATTTCATTTCATCAATATCCTCACGACTATAGAACGGAGCGAAACTCGGTCTTTGTCTGAATGGAACATTTTCACGTTCTTCCCACACTTTAAGTTCTACCTCATGTCGGGGAATAGAATTCTTAAGATACATATATTCCTTCCATTTGTTATGGTCCTCCACGGATGGAATAAACTTAAGATCACCATAGTTATCAATACCAGACAAGTCGGGGTTATTGGAATATACATCAACAATACCGTCGTCACCACCATATTGGTAACATAACTCCTGAAGAGTATGGGTATTATAGATATCCGAATTCTTCCAATTACGGCCATAAGAACGTACCTCACAGATATAAAAATATCCATCTTTATAATCATGGATTATACCCGAAGATTTAGATTGTACCTCAATCAGTTCTTCAATAGTAAGGTTCTTTAAAAAGTTATCAATTCTCATACCACAAAGGTAATAATAATAATACAATAGTTCAAAATTTTTCCAAAAATTTTTTTTTAGATATCCGACATTTTCTGAGAGACCAACTATAATGGACAACTTAGTGAATGAAAAAGACCCGAAGGGTTCGGTCGCTCAGAAAAACCGACGAAGTCGGGTTTCGTTTCCGGACACAATTTAAAAAGAAGAATTAATTATTATTTTATTTTTAATCTTTGTCCAGGTTTGATATTATCTGACGTTAAATTATTTAACTTTCTTAACTTATCCACAGTAACAGATTTACCATATTTTGATGCAATTCCCGAAAGAGTATCACCTGATTTTACGGTATAAAACATTTCAGGAAAATCATAACCATAATCCATATTGTAATTACTTTTAAAGTACTTATCACATTCAGGACTATAGGCCAACTCCTTTGGTAACATTTTCAAACACCTTTGTTTTTCGGTTTCAGGTTTGGAATTTTTAACAACAGGTTTTTTTGTTTTTAATTCATTACCATACTTAATAAATGCTTCTTGATTGTTTACCATTCTATTGGCAACCCCACCTTTATATTTGGGGTCTTTTGCTTGAGAAAAATTAATGTTCCATCCTTCCACATATTTTTTAGCAGCTAAACTCCAATTACCTGAATTTATTGCCTTTACCCATTCATGAGATGTTTTTGCCTCCCCCCTAAACACGGTATTAACTAATACCCTTTGTATATATAATGGGTACTTATCATATTTTGGAAATAATACTTTTTTTGCAATATTTTCTTTTTCTATAATATCTTTTGTTAATAACTCTTCGGCCTTTGAATTTAATATCTTATTTCCTATTGTCGCTTCTTTACCTGTATGTCCCCACCCAATTGTTAATGTTCCACCCTTTTTTAGTTTATTATTTGAAATAAAAGTTTTTGGGTTTTTTGAATCCTTATCATCAAATACATAATGGTTACCTTTTGAATCAACAACAGTGGATTCATAATTTTTTATAATATCTCTTAATTCCGAATCATCAGCAATTGATTCCGTTAATAAAGATTTAAATTGGTTTTCTGTGATAATGATTTTCATACAACAATAAATATACAAGAAACAAAAAACCCCTCTTTGTTGGAGGGGGATTAATTTAGTTTATTATAAATACGTTAATTTCATTAAAAATTATCCTCGTCTTCATCAGGTCCTGGTATTTTAATTGGCCAAGTTCGAATATAGTCATAATTGATTCCCAATACTTCTCTACAATACTTACCAATGGTTTTAACGACACCTACTCTATCCAAATCAAGTAATGTATTTAATATTGATGTAACTTTATTAATAAGTGGAGATGCAATTGCCAATTGTTTTCCGTCGCTTGTTTTAGATACCAATATTGCATACCCCTCGTCATCATTAAACTTATACGCTGAACCAAATTTTGTATCAACCTGAGTTAAGTTGTCAAACACAGTATTCAAATACTTCTCCACCATCCTGTTCAGACGGTCATCATCCTCCAACAAAATTTTATACTGAGACTCGGTTATAATATACTTCATAATAATATTCTTTACTGATAAATACAACAGTTAATTATAATAAATCCCCACTTTACATATTATAAGGGTTTTACTTTACATATTAGTAAAGTTCCATTTTACATAAAAATTTCCAAAAATTTTATTTTACATATAGGGGTCAATTTAAAAGAAGGGGTCATCATATGGAATGACCGAAAGGAATGTAATACGTGTTTATAGGAAATAAAAAACCCCTCTGTTGGGAGGGGGTTTAATTTTTAATAGGTAATTTCATCTCTTCCCATTCTTGCTCATTAACAACTTCATGATGAACCACACAAATATTTATATCCATATATTTTGCAAGAGTATTAACATATTCTTTAACCTCATCAATTTGTTTTGTACTCCAAGATGTTCCATAATATTCATCAAAAATAATAAGAAATACCTCATAACAAATTCTTTTATTAGGGGTATACTTTCCCGATTCGGAAACATGGACATCCAAATAAATCGGATACTTTTCTAACAACAATTTCTTAAGAAGTTTCTCAAATCCTTTTTCCATAATATATAAATAGTCAAAAAGGGAACATTTTTCCCCAAAATTTTATTTCCATTATCTAAGGGATTATCCCCCCTAATCTGACATTTTGACAGTATATAAGGGGGGATACGGGGGGGAGGGGGTACCCATAGGGGGGTATGACCCCATGCCGGGGGGAGCCATTGTTAATAACTTTATATCCCCTCCCCTCCTGACACTATGTCATGGGGTACGGTATCAGGATTGGCATACCAAGCACCTATATTAACTTTCTTAAAGAACTTAAGATGGTTGGGGATAGCGGCATTCTCTTGTATGGAATGTATCAGGTAATTAGTATCATTAACAATATTTCCAATAATTCTACGTTCTTCAATTGTATAGAGCTTAAAGAACATGGAGAGATGAGGTGACCAATATTCTTGCCCCCGTCTTAGGTATCGTTCTGTCAATCCATCCAAAGGAAATCCATATCTTTCTGATATCTCATATGGATTAATATCCACATCTACAAATATATTATTGGACCATTTGTCTATGTCTTTGGGGTTTCTAAGATATACCTTCTTAATAAAGGGGAATTCTTGTTTAAGGGATTTTTGAATTATCTTAAACGTATAGTTATTATCTAATTCTTCTTGTGTGTATTTTGGCATTGTTTAAAGATATACAATAAATATATTCTAATTTGTTTGTGTGATTAAATATTATTCCGTACTTTTGTATTGTCGGTGGTTAAGTCCGAGACGGGTTCGACAAACATTGGGGGTCGCAGAGGGTAGACTCCCACCTACAATTATTTTTTTGTAAACAATTTGTCATTTATACGTAACCATAAAAAGTAGGGGTACCAAATTAATAGACTTGGAACTGAAAGATATATCTTATATAGTATCTCTAAAAATAACAGGGTAATTCTTCTCATAACTTAAAATCCATTTTCTTTTATTAATTCTTGACACTCATTGACAATATCTTTGGGGGTTAATGTTTCACTGAATATTGTGTCATCTTCTATCTTTGCATCTATACATGCCCAAGACCCCATACTTAATGGTTTATTTGTAAAACCTTTCTTTGCTTTCTCAAAATATAATGACCCCGCCTCTTTTCCTTCCTTTGTGATGGTCACCCTAATTCTGTCGTCTACCTGTGTGATTTCATATTCCATGGACATATCATAAACATCTTAATAGTAAAGTGAATAAATTATGGTTAGGAACATATAAAAATATTGTCCCCGTAAATATAGTTATCCACATGACACTATGTCAGAGGGGGAAAATTAATGTGGATTGTTCATAACTTTAGGGGGAAAAACTTGAAAATGTCAAAATGTCAGGTGACCGTTGGATTGGGGATAATCCCCTCGTCCATATTCGTCCTCCCACTTGTATACTAAGTTCCCCCACTTTTTACCACAGATATGGTTATGGTAATATGTTAATGACCATTTTATTCCCCCTGACGATATCAGGAAGACCACTTTTTTACTATATACGTTTTCCAGACAATAAAGGAACACTAAGTATAAGGTGCGGGGAAACGACCATAGGGAGTGTTTCAGAGGGATTTTATCCCCCTTCAACGAAGAACCGAGTTGTTATTTAACCCCCTCGTTAGGTGATTACTCTATGTCCTTTTGTATAGGAGACAACATAAGTGGAGAAAAGTGGGACTTATTATTTATATCATCTTAGTGAGGTGAAACCTCATCATTATGATATGTAACATAAGTCCATAACATATCGGGTCGTTACGATATTCCCCATTATCGTTTGTATAAACGATATTCTATTTTATCGTCTAATTAACCGATATCTAATCACATCTCATTATGTCTTGTCATTTAGGTGGGGACTTCTTATTATTGGGGCGGGGGGAT
>Ga0208483_1000252_pt1 | contig 11849 bp, 12 predicted proteins | sample LakMenE01Jun11ns_FD_150659 | JGI IMG/M metagenome (GOLD analysis project Ga0208483, IMG submission 150659) | Freshwater microbial communities from Lake Mendota, WI - 01JUN2011 deep hole epilimnion ns (SPAdes) | ecosystem: Environmental > Aquatic > Freshwater > Lake > Epilimnion/Euphotic zone ... | reverse complement strand
TTATTAGTTATGGTCGCATTAGTACCAGTCGTTGCAGCTTCAACATATAGACCGTATGAGCTTGTTATTGTTGATGCTCCAACAAAACTAACCGTATTGGCAGTTAAATAGTTCCAATATTGATTAGTTACTGTTCCCGTAGCCCATTGTTTGTTTGCTCCGTTAACTCTAAAGTTAGGAATGTTAGTACCTAGGGTTTGGTTGGTGTTTGCAGCTGCGGTAAAAGTCAAACCTGTTACAGCTCCTGAAGAAGATGATACAGGGTTTATTGTAGTAGTTCCAACAGAACTAACTGTTATAATTGGTGTAATACTTAAGCTCATAGAAACAGTACCTGTAGCATTTAAAACAGTACCTGTAGTATTTCCATACAGTGCAGAATTTGATATTGATGGTGTATTTTGGTTAAAAAATATTGCACCGTTTGATGTTGAGCCAACTAAACTACCAATATCCAACCATGCGGTATCTTGACCTATCCTTACTAATCTTTGAGATGTAGTTGTTTTGTTTCCAATGTTTACTAAATCAGTAGTGCCTATTTGTAAAGTTCCCGATGTGCCATTTATTAATGGTGTAGTTATTTTAGTTATAAAAGTCGGACTTGTTCCAAAAACCAAAGCACCGCTTCCTGTTTCGTCGCTTATTACACCTGCTAATTGAGATGAAGTAGTTGCTGCAAATTGACTTAAAGGATTAGTTGTTAAAGCATTTCCAACACCGTAAACATTACTATCAACACTACCATCTGCTTTTAAAAACTGTGATGAAGTTCCGCCTGTTTTAATAAACCCCGTTGTTTCTATTGTTGTTGTTGCAACTTGACCAGCCGTTAATACTTGCTGAATAGTTGGAGTTGACGCACTTACCGTTGGTAAAAAAGACAAAGCACTTAAAGCCGTTACACCATCGCCTAACTTAAATAAGCCAGTCGTATCATGATAGGCAGGCTCACCCGCTTTTAATACCATTGCAGCATTAGCGGTAAACCATGCCGTGTTCTTTGGGTCGTATCTAAATTCTACTGTTGCCATTTATAAAGTTTGAATAATTGTTGCAGGTGCAGGGTCTGTTAATGTTTGTATTATTTCTTGCAATACCTCAACCGTGTAAGTACTATTAGGATTAAGTGTTGCTATTACATTTCCGTTTTGGTCTAAGATTGAAACTAAACCAGCGGTGTTATTATTAGGTGTTAAACAAGTTGAATGGTCATAATGTTGAACTACATTTAATTCAAAGCCCCATCCGCTTACGTCGTCATCGTAAACTGATTGTAAAGGTTCTAATGTTATACTTTCATTTACTGTACAATTATAAATACTTTGTAAATCCGATCTAATTTGTGAGAATACTTCCAAAGCTACCTTTTGCATTTCACTCATTAGCACATCCATATTTCTATTGTCTTGGTGTACTAAGTCTAAAAATACAAAAGCAAAAGACGAACTATGTATGTTAATGTCTAATGTAACTGGGTTAACAGTAACACCCATTAAAGGGTATGTTATTTCATTAGCAGCCCCAAACTCAGGCACTCTATCAAACAAAAAAGTACCACTACTTAGTTGGTTGTGGTTTGTTTGTTTGTCTTTGAATAACTGTTTTAGTTGGTTTTGGCTTAACATTTGCTTTCTCGAATTGTTCTAATTTCTTAATATGTTCTTTTTTGATTCCCATTTATTTATATAAATATTTATAACAATCATCGCAGTCATTATCGTCAATCATAATGCCGCTTGTAAAGTTGTTTCTATTAGGCATTATTTCATCACGCTCTACATTGCTAATGTATAAAGGATAGCTACTAACATATCTGTTTAAATAGTTAGTTACTCTTTGTGCGTAAATCTCAGCTTTGTTTTTAGACCTATCCATTAAGAATTGAATCTCGGCTAAATCGGCTGCACTAGAATTTTCGCTATTCTTAATCATTACGCCTTTATTCATTAGCCTATACTTCATATCCGGCATAGCTTCCATTTTAGCATAATGCAACATACAAGGCACAACTAAATCTAATAACGTTTGATTTAAAGCAGTTACCGTTGAGGTGGTAACTTGGTTTAATACTTCGTTATATAAATTAGTTCCAAGTAAAGGAATAATATAAAAGTCTTGCACCTCTTGTAAAATTGGTGTTAAGATGGTCATATCAACATTTTTATTTATGTTGGTATATTCCTTTAGATAGTTTTCTGATATTAATAAACTTGCCATATTATTTATAAAGCCATTTAAAGCCGCCTGCAGTCTTTCTAACTAAAGAACCGTTTGCAACTTGTGATATACTTCTGTAATCTATTCCTGTTAATCTACCAGCTTCCCTTGTTGATAGAAATACGTTAACTATATTATCGTTTTTATCTACTTGATAAACCGTCTTTTTTAAAGGACTTTTAACAAAAGAATTTAATTTTTGTTCTGCAGTATAAATTTTATTTTTTTTACTTGGTGGTGTATTCCCACCGCTATTCATGTTTAAAAGATTGATTCCATTTTTACTGTATAAATCAATATATTCCGATTCAATAAATTCTGCTAAATCTCTATCTTCAACTTCTTTTAAAACATTCATTTTTATATCAAAACCATTTGATAAAACGGATTGTATTTTATTGTATTTGCTTTTATTAGACTTGCAAATTAAATGGTCTTTAAGTCTTTTTTTAGGATTAGCAGTTACCCCTACATAAAATATAGAGTTATCCTTAGTGTCTGTTAAATTATATATCGTATTCATATTACTTCTTTTTAGTTCTAGACTTTGTAATCGCCAACCAGATATGCCTGCAGTATTTAGTAGTTTTACCGCCATCTTTTTTAGGCTCGGAATACCAACCCCCCCTAAACGACCAAGCATCGTCTCCAAAGGCATTGCTTATATCATCTATTTGATTACTAGTCCAACTTCTAATTTTACTTAACAAAAGCATTTTTTGACAAAAAACCCTTGACTTTCCGCCGGGTACTAAATCGGGAGCATCTGGTCTTTTTACATATTTGTAAACGGTGTATAGTTCCGTTTCAATAGTTGGTGTGTTAGTTTCTAAACCTTTAGGCGTGATAGTTATTGTATTGTTTATTGTAGATATTAAACCTGCAACAACTAAACTGTTAATTATATTCTTAACCGTTTCAACATCTAATCCTAAAATCTTTGCAGTCTTTTCAGGTGTTGTTTCGGGTGCGCCTTTTAATAAATCTAATACTTGTTTTTCTGTATCCGTTACAAATTTATGTTTTTCAAACTCAAACTTAAAAGCTTCCGTATTATTTTCAAATGAAACAAACTCTTCGCTTATAATTTCATCGTCATTATCTTCTAAACTATTTTTTTCAAATAATTCTAAAACAAAATCAGTCATATCAACCAACTTATCAAACTTACTAAACTGTGCTTCTGGTGTTGCAAATAAAACATTAATATCTTGGTCTGTTAAATTATATGAAGTTTTAAGCTTCCATATAGCTATACTTTTTTCTGTTTTACCGTCCCTTACTGATTTTAATAAGTTTTTTAAATCTCGCCATTGTTTAGCTGGCATTTTTTGAATATGATTATTAACTTGGTTTTCTGGAATGTCTGCCATATCACCATCAACCGTTACTTTATCTTTAATATCAATACCTAACTTTTTAGCGTAATGTTCACGTAAAGTATCTAAATCAAATAGTGATTGTAATAAAGCAGTATCAAAAGGTAAATCAACATTGGCAGGTTGTTTCTGTTTTATTTCTAATAAAGATAAATCAACACCGTTAACGGCTGCCAAATCTTTAATTATGTTTAAGTGTATCTCTTGACGGTGTTCAATATAACTAAACAACCATCTTTCAAACTTTTGTAAATAAATAGTGTTATCGCCAATGTTAACCGAGCCATCAAAAATAGCTGCTAAAGCAGGATCTGTTCTATGGGCTGTAAAGATATTTTGTTGTGAACGTTTAGCAACCTGCTCAAACATTTTATCTAAATCACTTTGTGAAAACGTTGTTAACTCAGCTTTTTGACCGCCTTTGTCAACAAAGTTAAACATCATTTTACCGGTGTTAGAACTACCTTTGAATTTACGGTCAAAGAATTTAGCGTATTTTCTTTGCTCTTCCTGAGTTGGCTCGCCATTGAATAAAGATAACATAGCACTTGCAAACATTCCATTCTTTAAATGTGAATAGTTAAAGTTAGTTATCTCAATATTTGTTTCAATGTCTTGCAAGCCTTGTTGGTAGTTTGGAGCTGGATAAATATTGCCAAATTCCATTGCACTCATTACTTCTGTTTTGTAGTAAAGTATTTGAGTTCCTGTTCTTATGTTAGGGTTAAAAATAGGATATTCAATAAATGATTTATGCTTATGTGCTTGGTCATTTACACATCCATTATCGTCAACCCATTGCTCACAATAGAAAAGAGTTTTACCGTCGGGTGAACGTCTAAATTTGCTAAATTCTTGGTTATAAACCTCAGCTATTTTACCGTTAAAATCGTAAACTATTTGTAAAGCAATACCGTCAAATATTTCAAATGGTGTTACGTTCTTTCTAAATAAAGAGTTCCAATCTTCAAAGCGATTAGCGTGTGATAAGAATTTATCGTATTGCGCTTGTTGTGCTAAAGTTAATTTGCTTTCGTCATAACATAAGCCACGTCCGTAAACATGGTCAGCCTTAGCCTTTATAATAGCACCGTGAACGGCATCTCTATTGTATAGTTCTAATAAGTAATTAGGGTGTGAGTTATGCTCCCCCCATTGTAGATATTTGCCACTAGATATTTTTCTAATAGCAGGTTGAAACGAGCTATCAAATTCTATTTGTAAAAGGTTACCGACCTGTGTTATATTATTGCCCATTTGTTACGATTGATGTTCTTACATCTTTATAATAAATATTAGTTACTGAGGGTGCTTTCCACCACGCCTTGCCATTTCCAACTTCACCTGTTAACGTTCTAATATCTGTTGTATTTATATTTGCATAATTAAATAAGGCTGCATTAGCCGATTGATAAACGTAGAATGAATAACTACCATAGTCATCAAATAAAACGCTGCCAGTTAACGGAACAGCCGCTCCAACGGTTATAACAAAACGTTGCTTATTATTATCTAAGTTAGTGTAAGTACTTGTACACGCTACTTTACGACCTGTGTTATCATTAATAAATACAAAGACAAATTGAGGATTTGCAATAGTTGAATTTTCCGTTACCGAAATATCAATAGTGTTAGCCCCTGTTATTAATTGCATCATATACTTATTAAATACTAAAAAGTTACAAATGTTACTAAATAAAAAAGCCCACCTTACAGGGTGGGTCTTACATTTATATTTTAAAGAATTAATTAAGCAGGTATCAATAGTAAAGCAGCTAAAGCGTTTGGTACAACGTTTGCAAACGTTCTCTCTTCACCTGTTAACACTATTGTATATCCCGAATCATCATTACCCATTGCACCACTTGCAGCAGTTGCAGTTGTAATTCTCATTCCGAACTCTTGTCCTAATAATCTAAATGCACCGTTCTTATCTTTAACCATCCAAATAGTATCTTGCTTTGCTAACAATAAAATTTGTTGAGCAACTGCAGCTTGTTTCTTTGGAATGTATAAATTTAAAGTAATTGCATTCATTAATGTTCCGTTTGTATTAGCGGTTAAAACCTCAGTCTCATTCGCTTTACCATAGTCAAATTCAAAACCCCACATCTTTTTACCTGTTTGTAAAAAAGAAGCTACGTTAGTAATACTACCACTTGCAGCGGTAATAGTTCCTTGTGTATAGTTAGAAAATTCTACGGCATAAACGTTTGTAAGTCCGGGTGAGCCATCTCTACAATCTCTTGCTATTCCCGATGTTATCGGGCAACTTGATAATGCCATGTTTTTATATTTTTTTTAATTAAGAGGGGTAAACTTAATTACCCCTCAATTTATTTAAACTCCTAAATACTTGTAAACTCTTGAAGGGAATGCAACTTGTACTCCTAGTTTCCACTCAGCATGGAACTTTAAGTTTTGATCGTCATCTGATTTCCAAACTTTGAATTTCTCTTCTTCGTTTGCCATGTCAGTTCCAATATACATATTCTCAGGCTCGATAGCGTAGATGTAATTTAAACCAGATAAACCAGCAACTTCAACGATTTCAATGTTTGCACCTTCAGCATACAATTTACTTTCTTCACCTGTTGTATTAAACAAGTTATCAGTACGTAATTTGAAACGGTATGTTGCAGCCATTTGAGGTGACATTAACATTTTGACAGTTGGGTTACCTTGGTAAACGTCATTGTTAGCAATAACTAAAGTAGCTAAACCTTTGATAACAGTACGGCTATTAGCTTCAGACCATGCAGTACCTGAATAAGTACCACCGATTGTAGCAGCTCCAATGATTTTTACAAATCCATCAAAACGATTTAAGTAAGCGTTTGTTGAAGTTGTGTCACCTTGCCATAAAGCAATTTCGATATCTTCTTTAGCTTGTTGCATAGTGTCGTCGATAATTTCTTTGCTATAAGCTAAAGAATCATAATCACCACCTGCAGCTAATTTCTTTTGAGTGAAATACGGCTCTAAGTCACGCTCACACCAAAGCATATCAATTTTAGTTTTACCTACTGTGATAGTACGTTGAGTAATTGTAGTTGAACCAGATGCGTTAAAAGCACATGATTGAGCTTGAAATACACCACGAGTGTTAACCACGTTAATAGTTTCAGACGACTTAATGCCAGTCTGTTTGTTTTTCACTAAGTCCATTGTTGGTGAACCTGAGAAAAGTTTTTGATAAATCAGTTGTTCTGGTTGCTCTACATACGATGGAGCTGTTATTGAATATCCCATTTTATTTTGTTTTTTTTATTTGTTTATATTTATTTGTTTAATCCTAATTTGCTAAACATTTTATCTTGCTTTGAAAAAGAACGCTCAGGTGTAACAATAGGGTTAGCCATTGGCGTACTTAGTAAGTCAGTAAATGTTTTTGAGAATGTTGCTAAAGTTGCTTTTAACTCTGTATTGTCTTTCTCTACAGCATCAAAACGAGATACTAAAGCCGAGATAGTTTTGTTAGCCAAATCTAATTTAGCGTTAACGTCATTAACCGCAGCGTCCATAGCTTCTTGAGTTACAGGTGCAACCGGCTCAACAACTTCAGTAGGTTCGTATTCTAATAAAAGACCAGCTTCGCCAACTGTAATTTTATCACCATTTTCTAATTCATGGTCACCAGCAGGAGCAGGAAGCTCACCATCAGGAGTTACAACAGTTACGATTGTTTCGTTAGGGATTGGCATTGGTGTTGAGTATTTAACAACCGTACCATCTTTTGTTTTTATCTCACCTGCTACAGGCGGAACAGTCTCAGGCTCAGCGTTATTAACTGGCTCAACAACTGGAATTGGTGTTTCAAATTTAAAAGCCTTTGCAAAAGTTTCCTTTTGTTCAGGTGATAAAATTGAGTTTACCAAATCTTTAAATGTTTTTTTATCGTTCATACTTATTAAATACTTAAGATTTATTTTTGTTTACTCTAAAATTACACTTAGCAAGTGGGCGCAAAATTCATCACTTAATTCAGTAGCCACACTTTCATAAAAATTACCCTCAACACTAAAGCCGGTATAAATACCAGTCTTAATATATTCGTCCCAAACATTCTTATCACCTATGTAAATAAAACCAAACCAAGTACCGTCAACTAAATGTTCTTGTCCTAAAGGCGGATTAACACCCATAGCACGATTAATAATAAACGATTGATATAAGTAGCTATCGTTAATCATGCGTGTGTTATCGTGCATTTGATTAACGTTATTGGCATAACTTAACTTAGCGTGTTTCTTAACTATTTGCTCAATAGTTTTAGATGAGAATTTAACGTTATATTCCTTTTTAGTTTTCTCGTCTATTCTAGGAATAGCCATGTCGGGGATCATTAAAGCACCTGCAAGTATTTGTCTATCGCCTGTAGGAGCTGCAAAGTTTCCTTTTTGAGAGCCGCAAGTAATACGGATTGTTTTTAATTCTTTGTTAGAACCAAAGGCAAAGTAGCCTTGTTCAATGGCAGGACTATCTACGGTTGCAATGGCAGTTACACCGCTTGCATCTTTTACATCGTCTTCGATTGTTAAATCTATTAGTTCCATAATTATTAAATACTAAATTGTTTAGTTTGTTTACTTTAGAATGTAGCTTGGTCTTTAATCTTATCTATTGTGTTTGTTGAATTTCTTAAATCTGTTTCAACTACGTATGTTTTAATTGGCGGTTGGTTAAAGTTGTTGTTATTGTTTCCTGTAAAGGTTGTTGTGTTTTGTTGAGGTGCTGCTATTGATGGCGTGCCATTGCCAGCAGGCATAGATGGTGCGGACGGTGTAGCTCCTAATGATGGTGCAGCCCCAGCAGAGCCACCACCTAATGCACCTAATGCTTTAGTAGTTGCTGCTATTGATGCTGCAATACCTAAAGCTGCCGATATATTATTAAAAGCAATTACAGGAATAGCAGCTGCCCCACTTGTTGCAATAGCTTGTGGTGTAAGGTTAGCAGCGGCATTAGCCGCTCTAGTTGATATAATTATTTTAGCTATTCCTATTGCGCTTTCTGCTATTAATGCCGCTTTTTGTACATTCTTATTTGAGCCTGCTAGCTGATTTGCTAAACCTACTAATTGACTAGCAGTGTTTAGTGCTTGCATTTGAATTTGTTGTTTGTGAGCTTGTTTTGTTTTTTCTATTTCAATTTCTTTAGCCGCTTGATCTTTTATAAACTGTTCAATAAATAAACCATCTTGGAATTGTTGTTCTTGTGCTGCTTTTTCGGCATCTAACTCATCCTTACGAGCTTTATTTCTTAAGGCTAATTCGGTATCTTGGTGTAAAGAAAGTTGTTTAAATAACTCCTCAGCATCTATAATAGATTGTTCACGCTCTAATTTAGCCGCTTCGGCTTTGTCTTTTAATCTATCACCTTGTAATTTTTTTAAACTTTCATTTTGTTTTTTCTCTGCATCAATAGTTTGTAACTTTGTTTCAGTTTCTAACTTAGATATTGTAATTAAATCCGTTCTTATTTGATCCCCAAACTCAGATGCTCTTTTAAGTTTATCCTGTTGAATTTTAGCTTCTAATAAGTCAGCATCCCTAGCATTGCCTTGCGCTCTTAAAACACTTATCGCAGTTCTTTGTAAACTTTCTGTAACACTATCATTTAAAAAAACCTCTTTAATTTTTAACTTTTGTAATTCAATGTCATCCTTAGCCGCTTTAATTTTAGCTGAGTTTAGTTTTTCGGTAGCTTCTAACACATCCTTCATGCTAGCACCCTCTGCTTTCATTATAGCGATAGCGTTTTCTTGAACAGAAAATAAACCCTCATTAACTTTCTTTTGTCTCTCTAACGCAGCCGTTAACCTATCACTTTCAGTTACACCAATTCCAAAGAATTTAACTACTTCTTCAAAATTCTGAACTAATAACATTATACCCTCTATAAGTAAGAAGATAGGAATAGCAGACATTGCAGAACCTAAGCCTTTAAAACCTGTTTTAATTTTATCAAAGTCAAAGTCTTTAAAACCTTGTCCTAATAAATCAAATCCAGATGTTATTCTTTCAACTCCCGAACCTTGTAAAGACTTTGTGGAATCGGTTAAGTCATCCATTTTATCTTTTAACTCAGCTACTCTTTTAGCAGCTTTACCATCACCATTTAAGGCAGCGGATTGAGCCGCTTTTAATTCGGCTTTTAATTCTTTAATTGAGTTAATGGCTTTGCCCGTTCCCTCAACCTCAATACTTATTACTGTTTTTTCTGCCATGATTAATTTACTATTTCAGCACTTGCTGCATAATGAACACCTACTAAATCACCAATCGCTCCGTTAGCATCGCCTGTTGCAGATACTACTAAGCCATAATCCATAACACCTGTTTGTGCAACAGTTGTCTGCACTGCTGGGGTAGTTCCGCTTATTCTATAAGGTACTGCACCAGCACCAACAGGTGTGTATAAAGTAACGGCAGGGACTTTAAACATTCTAACAGGGAATTGAATATTAATAAAACAAGCTAATGCTGTTGCTCCTGCTTTACCTATTATTCCAGTTACACCATTACCAGCCGTTGCAACCGCTATTGATGCAGCAGGGACAGTTGTTAAAGGAAATGATTTACAGTAACGCCTTAAACATCTATTAATATTTTCTGCAAAAAGTGGTTCTAAATAATCGACAAGTTCAGTTCCTAAAGTTATCTGAGCTTCTGCTATTGATACGTTATCTGTTGTACCTCCCGTTTCGTTACTAAAGAAAACCATTACTAAGTTTTTTGCATTAGTTGGAACGGTAAAAACACAACTTGATTTAGTCCATACACCAGCGGCTACGTTTACATTTAAAAAGTTTCCTGTTATAGTTCCATTTTCTCCCGTTGGACTTGCATCTGGTGTGATAGCTGTTAAGTTAGTATTAAAAGCAGGGTCTACGCCTGTTGTTACAGACCATGCGCCAGATAAAAAAGCGGGTGATGTATCAATAGTTCCTGCACTTGTTAACTGAATTAATCCTAGTTTAAAGGTTTGGTCTGTTCCAACTTTCTTATTATGTTTAATTGATACCCTTACTTTTCTACCAACTAAGTGACGCATATCTTCATTTAATATCCATTGGCTCAGCATTACTTTTTTACCAGCAGTTGCAGAAATTATAGAGCCATAATAACGTGCATTTACACCTGTTTCAGGAGCAGAGCCAGTATCAACTTGCTGCCAGTTTAAGTTTGATGCTACAGATGAAGTAACACTCCAAGCGTCTGAAACCACACCACCACGAGTTGTTGTTGATACTCCTGCAATAGCCGTTGATGCTACTGCAACTTTTTGTTGAACACTAAAACCACCGTTAACAAGTATATTGCGTTCATCTAATCCGTTGTGATTAAAAACGGATATAACGCCTTTGTCATCTATACTACAAGTTTTATTGTTATTGTCTATAAAAATTTCTACTTTGTTACTTACCGGTGTTGAGGGGGCTTCCCCTTTTGTCATTTTTAATCCCATTGTTTTATGTTTTTAATTATCCTATTTCTAAAGTTGAATTTATGCCTATTTCTAAAAATTTAGTATTTGCTATTTCATAATAACCAGAGTAGTATGCACAATAACCATCTGTAATTGTTTGGTTTAATGCAGGGGCTTGTTTAGTTATTATTAAGTCGGGTAAAGAAGCTGACACCGTTGCCCAACTTGCACTTACGCCATCTGTTGTTAAGTATTTACTGTTGTTTCCTGTTTGAGTTGGTAAACTACCGCCACCACTTGCCGCTATTGTTACATTAACCCTATCATTAACGGAATCATCCGCAATAGTTAATGTTACGTTAGTCCCCTCGATTAAATTTAAAGTACGTCTAACGCCTATTAGAGTTCCTGCTTTTCTTATTATTGTTCTTACAAATGCCATTACACTAAAGGTTTAATTTGTTTAACACCACCACTATCTAAATTAGAAGTTAATAAAAGTCCATCCCATTGTACCATACCTAAATCATAAGGGATAGCGTTACCAATGAATTGAGCCGTTGCATCTGCATCATTTATATAAATTTTAAACGCTGAGTTATCAACTCTGTTAATATACACACGACATCCCGTCATTGTTGCTACATCCCAATAAACGGTAATATCATTTGACGTTGCATCAACTTCAACCGTTTTATTGTGGTAAGTAATATCTAAAGTTATATCTACTAAAGTTGATATTGGAACGATGGGTGCTTCAATAGTTGAATTATTACTTGCGTTAGTTATAACAACATTACTTAATCCAATACCTCTAAA
>Ga0208483_1000249_pt1:0-7500 | contig 11933 bp, 10 predicted proteins | sample LakMenE01Jun11ns_FD_150659 | JGI IMG/M metagenome (GOLD analysis project Ga0208483, IMG submission 150659) | Freshwater microbial communities from Lake Mendota, WI - 01JUN2011 deep hole epilimnion ns (SPAdes) | ecosystem: Environmental > Aquatic > Freshwater > Lake > Epilimnion/Euphotic... | reverse complement strand
ACTTGCGGACCTTGGCGTGGCTAATGCGGTCCTCGCCAACGAACAGAGCCTCCAAATCAAGTCGGTCTCTTCGCAGCAGAGGGCATACAACCAAGTGCCGGGAGCGGGGGCTCGTTCGACCTTCGAGGGCCCACCCGTTTAACCCCCTGAACGGTTTCACGCACTCTTGAACTCTCTCTTCAAAGTTCTTTTCAACTTTCCCTCGCGGTACTTGTTCGCTATCGGTCTCGTGGCGATATTTAGCCTTAGAAGGAGTTTACCTCCCGCTTAGGGCTGCACGCTCAAGCAACCCGACTCTTGGGAAGGGATCCGATGCACGGTCTCGGCTCGTCTAAGCTACGGGACTGACACCCTCTGTGGTTTGCTCGCCTCGTTCATGAAGACTTGGACGATATATACCGGACAGGCGCGCACGATCCTCCCGAACACCACATTCCTCGGCACCCGCTCAACCGGGCGCGAGGTTCGGTGCTGGGCTCATCCCTGTTCGCTCGCCGCTACTAAGGGAATCCTTGTTAGTTTCTTTTCCTCCGCTTACTGATATGCTTAAGTTCAGCGGGTAGTCTCATCTAAACTGAGGTCAGAATGAATATAAAGATAAAACGAAATTTTCTGTTTTCTTTAGGTTTTAACGGAGTGACCCTCGCAGCGTTTTCAGATATATCCGCAGCTTTGAGCGATGTTTCGCGGTGGTCGACACTTCGACACGCCCGGCGCACTCAAGCCGCACTGAAAACCGCACAAACGAACTAAGGCATATTCGTATCGGAAAAGGTTCAAAGAAAGGAGACACGGGTACCTCGGAACAACTCTCTCAAAAGCGCGGGCGCTCTCTCTCTCTCACTCCCATGTGATTCCCCTCTCTCTGTTCGCTTAAGCCCGTCAGAAGCAGGACACTTCCCGCGACTTCGAGACACACTGACACAGAGAGAGAGGGAGACGCAGAGCACGAGAGACACGCGCGCGAAAGAAAGAAGAGTAACGAGACCGCGAGACACAGTCACAAACCCGTTTACCGACACAAAACACCGTCGTACGCGAGCGCGTTTTTGCGATTCGCTTGCCGACTAATAGAAAAAGAAAAAAGTTTTTTGACCGGCTTTCGCCGTAACTTTTGTATTTGAGGAATCGCGGACAATCAAGTCGCGCGGCACCCAGACGTTCGAGAGTTTGTTATCCATCTCTCACAGCCGTTTTCACGCCGAAGCGATACTTACGGCCGATAAAGGAAGAAATAAACATCTCTGTTCGTTCATCATTCGACCGACCCTCAGTCAGATGTGGCCCGAGCGAGAAGCTGGGCCGCCATTTACGTTCAAGATTTCGATGCTCCATGTGTTCTGCAGTTCGCATGGATTAGCGCACTTTGCTGCGCTCTTCATCGATCCACGAGCCTAGTGATCCACCGTTCAGGGTCGTATAAAAACGACATATTGCGTTTTGTTTCCTTCCTTCGCTCGCTCGATCGCGTAAAGCGAAAGATTGAGAGAGAGGTAAAGAAAATGTTCAGATTAACTCGCGTACTAGATTGGTTTTGTTTGGATGAGAGAGAAAAAAAACGCGCACGGAGCGCGATCGGGCGTAAACGCTTTAAATCACCGAGCCTTGAAGCTCCTGATACCCGATCGCTTGTCGTCCATCGTCTTTCCTGTTCTGAGCTCTCTTTTTTGAAGCGGTGTCAACTCAGTCGAAGTCGCTCACCGGAGAAAAAAAATTCTCCGGCTAATAAACTCGTCGAGAGCGCGCACCACCTCAGACTCACTGAGACGTGGGAATTTCTCGCACAATCGTCGGAGACCGAGTCCTTTCGCCCCGCAACAGGGCTATCAGACTGCGACACATCGTCCGAAAGATTGAGAGCAACCACCACTCACTGAGACGGGGCACCGTCAAAGTCGTTCGCCGGTCACCGGCTACTAGACTCTTCAGAACCCCGATTTTTTTGGTTTTTGATCTGTTTGTGTTTTTTTGTGTTTCTTTCGAGAGTCAGACTCTGCGAACGAAATAAAAAACGTTTATGATCCTTCCGCAGGTTCACCTACGGAAACCTTGTTACGACTTTTACTTCCTCTAAAGGATCAAGTTCGACCATCTTTCAGTCTCGCCGTTGGTAGGCGCCGCACGGGCAGAGATTGCTCCCCGCTCGACGGCACCCCGACAAGCCCGTCCGAAGGCCTCACTAAATCATTCAATCGGTAGTAGCGACGGGCGGTGTGTACAAAGGGCAGGGACGTAATCGACGCGGGCTAGTGACCCGCGCCTACTAGGGATTCCTGGTTCATGGGGATCATTGCAGTCCCCAATCCCAACCACGAAGGAGGTTCAGCGGTTACCCGGTCCTTTCGGACAGGGAGAGTGAAACACGCTGATTCCTTCAGTGTAGCGCGCGTGCGGCCCAGGACATCTAAGGGCATCACAGACCTGTTATTGCTCACTGTCACGCGGCTGGACGCCGCTTGTCCCTCTAAGAAGACTGCGTGACGGACGCGAGAGCAGAAGGTATCGCCGGGGATGACGACGACCGAATAACAACAGATCCAGCCCCCGCGAAACGCACAGCCGACCGCCGCCAACCTCCGCAACCACGAAACCCGAAGCGAACTCCGAATCCCGCAGAAACGAAAGCCAACAAACAGCCAACAGCACGCATCACTAAAGAGACTGGGCCCATCGAAACCCGAAAACCGCCGCCACCTGATCCCGACGCCTCCGTACTCCCTTCGGTTTCAATTGATAAAACCCGTCACCTATTTAGCAGGCTAGAGTCTCGTTCGTTATCGGAATTAACCAGACAAATCGCTCCACCAACTAAGAACGGCCATGCACCACCACCCACCGAATCAAGAAAGAGCTCTCAATCTGTCAATCCTTCCAGTGTCCGGGCCTGGTGAGGTTTCCCGTGTTGAGTCAAATTAAGCCGCAGGCTCCACTCCTGGTGGTGCCCTTCCGTCAATTCCTTTAAGTTTCAGCTTTGCAACCATACTTCCCCCGGAACCCAAAGACTTTGGTTTCCCGGAAGCTGCCCGTCGAGTCATTGGAGTAACTCCGACGGATTGCTGGTTGGCATCGTTTATGGTTAGAACTAGGGCGGTATCTGATCGCCTTCGAACCTCTAACTTTCGTTCTTGATCAAGGAAAACATTCTTGGCAAATGCCTTCGCTGTTGTTCGTCTTGCGGCGGTCCAAGAATTTCACCTCTGTCGCCGCAGTACGAATGCCCCCGTCCGTCTCTATTGACCATTACCTCGGGTCCAAAAGTAAAAGACCAGCAAAATCGGACCGAGGTCCTATTCCATCATTCCATGCTGCGATATTCAGGCGTTGGGATACACCTGCTTTGAGCACTCTAATTTGTTCAAAGTAAACGTTGCCGGCCGCCCGAGACACCCGGTGAAGGGCACCCCGAACGATTGACTGGGTGGAGCGAATCGAGTCAACGACAACGACCGATCGAGAAGAGAGAGACCCGAGAGTCACTCTCGCACTCAACCGAATCGAAACCGATACAACCGCGACCCGCCGACCACCACTCCGGCGATGTTGTCCGACCGTGAAGAGAGTCGGGCTTTGACACCCGGGCTCCCAGAGCGTGAAACGCAAACACCCTTGATTCAGAGCGGCGCCGCCCGGCCGAAGACAGACATCCGACTACGAGCTTTTTAACCGCAACAACTTTAATATACGCTATTGGAGCTGGAGTTACCGCGGCTGCTGGCACCAGACTTGCCCTCCAATGGTTCCTCGTTAAAGGATTTAAAGTGTACTCATTCCAATCACGGGGCCTCGGAAGAGTCCCGTATCGTTATTTTTCGTCACTACCTCCCCGTGCCGGGAGTGGGTAATTTGCGCGCCTGCTGCCTTCCTTGGATGTGGTAGCCGTTTCTCAGGCTCCCTCTCCGGAATCGAACCCCGATTCCCCGTTACCCGTTGCAACCATGGTAGGCGCGTAACCTACCATCGACAGTTGATAAGGCAGACATTTGAAAGATACGTCGCCGGCGCGAAGGCCGTGCGATCGGCGTGAAGTTATCCAGAGTCACCAAAATTGGTACGGTTCCGCGACCGACCGGTTTGACCCGGCGATCGTTTCCCCGACTGGTTTTGATCTAATAAAAGCACCTCTTCCGCGACCCCGTTGCCGGGGCCTCGGTCGAGGCTCGAGTGCATGTATTAGCTCTAGAATTACCACAGTTATCCAAGTAGGATGGAGTGGATCTAAGGAACCATAACTGATTTATTGAGCCATTCGCGGTTTCGCCGAACTAGCGGCTTGTACTTAGACATGCATGGCTTAATCTTTGAGACAAGCATATGCTACTGGCAGGATCAACCAGGTATTTCGTTTTTAACGTGCCTAGCCTCTGTCACTCGTGCGACAATCTTTCAGCCAGCTCTCACACAAGAGAGTAGGGAATCCCCTCCACTCCGAGAGCTAGCCTGCCGAAAGCGACGAATCGAGACAAACACCACGGACGCGACTTCGCGTTGCCGCTCAGCGCGCGTCCGTGCAATACACCACACTCGAGCCACTGTCAGAGTTCACTTGTCCGACGGCTCGAGCAAAAACCCAAACACTCTCTCTCTCGATCGAGTGTTTGGTTTTTCAAAGACTTGTCTTTCGGTCACGGAGCCCGAGATTCGGATTCGTTCGACCGGTCTTTTTTGTTTGCTTTCCTACTACGGCACATCATGAGTATATAGAGAGAAAACTTGATAGACTGGGTGATGGTCTACGTCGCGATCGGCCATGGAGATGACTCGACGAAAGCGCGCAACTTTATCAGCTTTCGATAGCGGAAGTTTGAGGGAAAGATTCAATCGTCAACCGTGCAATGCGAACACTCAGTCCACAAGCGTTTGAATCCCCCACCGGGAAAAAAAAGATCGAAAACCAAGTCAACGAAAACAAGGAACGGTTCGACTTTCGAAAAGAATCGAAAAGAACACCGTCAAAAAGTGTGTGCGTGGTTGGCAAAATGATGCAAGACGGGATATGCTGAAGTGCGGACCGAAAGACGATTCGTAAATTTTTCCTCGTAGATCGAAGGAACACGGAAAACAGAACTGTACACGCGCCGGAAATGACCGAGATCAGGTATGCACGGAATTAGAAACCAAACAACGGGCAGCAGGTCGAAGATAGTCGTTGAGGGATCTTTGCAGTTTGCGATACACCGCGTTTGTTTGGTTGTGGTTCTAATATTGTAGACCGTGTTAGATTCGTTGTTGTCAAGTCAGCGGGAACAGACGTAGACCGAGACCAACGAGTGGGTAAAAAAATCGAAAAGCCTGTAACAGCCTTGAACCGGTCGTCTTTCAAGACGACTGCCTCCACGCGCGCCGGCCGTTACCGGTACGACACGTCATGACAGACCGAGTGTATCTTACCGAGCGCCGAGTTGATCCGGCTTGTTCGATGGACGACGGGGAGGCGTCGAGATGGCTCCCTTTGTACCAGATCGATATAGCCTAAAACCGTAACTCGTTGTAAATGCGCCGGCCGTACTCGGCGAGTGAAATCGAGGGCGGGTTATACGGTGCTCGCTTTCGCGTGCTCCAATCGCGCCTCGGGTTCGACTCATCGGTCCTCGCAATCTAATGCCAACGCAGTCCTCATTCCAAGCAAGTTTAATGCCTTCCCACAACACACACTCTCTTCGGGGTGTTTTCTCTCATCTCCTCTTTCGTCTTTTATCCAAGTTTCCGAGGAAACAGTTCTCTCTCTTTCTCTCCGATGTGAGGACACGCACACTCGTGAGAACCGAGAGCAAGCAAAGCAAAGAAGGACGTCATCCTCTCTCTCTCTCTCCTCCGCACACCGATCACCGACGAATCGCGCGTTCACCGTGTCAAAACGCAACCGAATCGCCCATCATTTTCATACCCGTCGAAGGTCCATTTTTTCAAGTGAACCTATCGGACGGACCGTCTCGTTCTCTCTCTCACTCTCTCCGTGCCAAGTATCTCTCTTTCTCTGTATATAGAGGTTTTTTCTAAGGACGAGCTTCAGCTCTCTCACCAATCGGTGATGGGTGGTCAGCCCGTTTCACGTCGCGGTCACGAGAAGTTGTTGTTTTTTCAACAGTCAACAACCGCACCATCGGAAAATGTCTTTCGGTTTTCCACGACCGAGTTGAATCGGCCGTTTCGAAGCGAGTTCGTTTTCCTTCCATCACTCACTCGTGTTCGTAAAAAATAATCGCATGGGGCTAAACTGGCGAGAGAAAAGCCGCGATTCAAGCTGTGAAAAAATTGGCGTCAAAGCGCACCGTCTCTCTACTTCCGCGGAGTCCACCACGAAGATCGAGAGTCGGGGCCCGACTGTGCAAGGTGAGCGGTCGGAGAGCACTCGAGTACAGTGTTAAGTTCTCCTCACCGCCGACACCTCGCGAGAGAGCGTCCTTTCTAGGCCGAAGCCCGCAAGAAAACTAGACGCTCTCTGGATCTCTGGTTCCACCCCCGTACCATCCGATCCGCGTCTCTTTCTCTATCTGCGTTTCAACGAGTAAAAAGTTATCGTCACTACGAAGCACCACTCGCGTAACCTCGCAGAAGAGAAGAAAAGAGACGGGAGCCGCCGTGTTAGCCCCTTTCACCGATTTAACGTCTCGGCAGTGACCGGGTGAGTCGATCGCAAAAACACAGCTCTACGAATCGAAAACTCACCCCGAAAGCGCGGGGGCACCTCCGTTAGTACCGGTTTAAATCGTCTCGGAACGGACGAGCAGTTTTTTCATCGTCGATCGTCGAGGGGGTTTACGAGAGACCTCCCGTCAAATCGACGACGCGACTGCATTTATCTCACGACGGTCTCGTGTGTGCCGATTTTTTATTTAACGTGGGTCACTTTCATCGACACGACCCACGGCTCTCTCTCTTCCATATCTCACGGCGGTCTCGTTTTTCGTCTTTCCCTTGTCCGATCGCTGCCTTTCGATCGACTCGGTCTCTTTCGTTTTCTTCGGCATAGGTCAAAATTCTCACGACGGTCTTTATTTGCTTTCAGCATAGGTCATATATTAATAATATTTAATTATTATTATTTTTATCCAGAAGAGTGGTCTTCTATACTAGGTAAATGCATAATCCTCCAGAGCCGATGCTTTGTACTTAGAAATTTTTTTGAAAAAATTTTTTTTCAAATTCCAAGTACCGTCGACCGTCTTTCGCGTTCACTCAAAGCGACTCAACGAGTCGAATCAGCCACGCGTCAACAGTCGTCCGGACACCGGTTTACACTCATCGCAAGAAAGACACATTTCGCTCACAGACTCGTCGATGAAATACCGATCAGCGGGGCTTTTCGGAAAAAGTCCCGACGGTCATTCGCTTTCAACTCATGAGGTCTTTGTCAGACAGAGAGCGGGCGAGTCAAACCGTAAGAGCCGGTGAAAAAACTTAGAAATTTTTTGCCATCTCAGAGGTGCCGTGTCCCTCTCTCTATACATAGGAAAAAGATAGTCCTGAGACGCCGCGCGTTTTGGGACTTTGAAAATTTTT
>Ga0208483_1000245_pt1 | contig 12016 bp, 12 predicted proteins | sample LakMenE01Jun11ns_FD_150659 | JGI IMG/M metagenome (GOLD analysis project Ga0208483, IMG submission 150659) | Freshwater microbial communities from Lake Mendota, WI - 01JUN2011 deep hole epilimnion ns (SPAdes) | ecosystem: Environmental > Aquatic > Freshwater > Lake > Epilimnion/Euphotic zone ... | reverse complement strand
CTTGAAGGAAATTCGGATTGTTCTTGTACAACAGATCGGCTATTTGGTGCAGATACTCAGCTCTTCCCGGTATAGGAGGACACAAATAATTTTCAGGAATATCCCAATTCGCCACACCGTAATGTTTCTTCAGCAACGCCTTGTTCAGCAGCTTCACCGCTTCCGCATTGAAAAAGTCAATGCTCTCATTTCCGTATGCATTCATTTTCACAAACGCCCCTAACTCGGGAATGGCTTGAATGAGTTCTGGGAAGTTGTATTTGTCGTTATGTTGATTTCTTGGATGCATTTTTTTGTTCATTTTTTGTACTTCAAAAAACAAAACCCTTGATTTTCAAGGGTTACAAGGAGTATTTTGTCGGGATGACAGGACTTGAACCTGCGACCACACGCCCCCCAGACGTGTACTCTACCAACTGAGCTACATCCCGTTTTTGAAGAGGAACAAAAGTAACAAAATTCTAAGCCCTCCCCCTCGCGTTTGTCTTTATTTTTGCAGTCTAATTCGCGCGATATGAAAATCTCTTACAAACTTCTTTCACAACTGGTTCAACCACTTCCGGCTCCGGAACTCGTGGCTGCAACCCTTACCAGAACCGGTCTTGAAGTGGAAGGCATTGAAAGCGTAGAGAAAATTCCAGGCGGATTGAAAGGCGTGGTAGTCGGACATGTACTCGAATGCGAAAGACACCCCGATGCCGATCGCTTGTCCATAACGAAAGTAAATCTCGGTGAAGGCGAACCCGTTCAGATTGTTTGCGGTGCACCTAATGTGGCTGCCGGACAAAAAGTGTTAGTTGCCACTGTTGGAACAACATTGTATCCATCATCTGGCGAGTCTTTCACCATTAAGAAAAGTAAAATTCGCGGTGCTGAATCAATTGGTATGATCTGCGCGGAAGACGAACTAGGTCTGGGCGCTTCGCACGACGGCATTCTAATTCTTCCAGCAGAAACAGTGGTTGGAACTCCAGCTGCTGTAGCCCTCAACATAGAAAGCGATGCATGCCTCGAAATTGGTATTACTCCGAATAGAACAGATGCTCTTTCACATTCAGGTGTAGCGCGAGATTTCGCTGCTGCGTGGAATTTGGAAAACGAAAATAAGGTTACGCTTTCAAGCACAACCGCCCCAGCGATTTCCTTCCAACCGAAAAATTGGAAATTAGATCTTCTCGAAAACACCGAGTGTTCGCGCTATGCGTTTGCGGTAATCAAAGGAATTGAAAATCAAGAGACGCCAGAATTCATTAAAGAAACTCTCGCTGTTATTGGCGTGAAGAGCGTGAACTTGTGCGTAGACGTGACCAACTTCGTTCAACATGAATTGGGTCAACCGCTGCACGTATTCAAGGCAAATGATTTTTCCAATCAGACCATCACGGTTCGAAATGCAAATACAGATGAGGCGTTAGAAACGCTCGACGGGGTTTCCCGCAAACTCACCAACGAAGACGTAGTTATTTCCAACCAAAACGAAGTGCTTTGCATGGGCGGTGTTATGGGTGGAAAAATTGCGGGCGTGAGCGCTGAAGATTCGTTCGTGGTTTTTGAAAGTGCTTGCTTCAACGCAGTGCGTGTGCGCAAGAGCGCGAAGCGCAACCAGATACATTCCGATTCTTCGTTTCGCTTTGAACGCGGAGTTGCGGTAGATGGAATTCCAAATGCGTTAGCGCGTGCTTGGGAATTAATCCAAGCAGAAAATCCGAATGCTGTTTTGGTGGAAGCGCAAGATGTTTATCCGGTTGCAATTCCGAAAACAGAAATTTCAGTTCAGAAAAATTATTTGAAATCGTTGTTAGGAATTGACATTCCAAGCGAAACGGTTGTTTCAATATTGAATGATTTACAGTTCGAAGTTTCAACGGTTGAAGGTGGTTGGAAGGTGCTTGTGCCCTACAACCGTGTGGAAGTAACGCGTCCAGCCGATGTTGCGGAAGAGGTGCTTCGCATCTATGGTTACGACAAAGTTGAATTGCCTTCGCGCATGACGCTTTCGTTGAACACCAAAGGAAAATCAGAGAGCCTGCATTTCCGTTTGGCCGACCTGCTGGTTGCAGAAGGCTACACTGAGATCATGAATATGTCGTTAACGAAAAGCAAGTACGCCGAAGCGTTCGATGCGGCGTTAGGAGTGAACAGTGTTTCGTTGTTGAATCCGTTGAGCAAAGATCTTTCGCACATGCGTAGCTCTTTGTTGTTTGGTGGAATGGAAAGCATTTCGTTGAATGAAAAGCACAGAGCAACCGATCTTCGTTTGTTTGAAATTGGAAAGGAATACCGCAAGACTGAAAACGGATACAAAGAGAAAAGAAAATTAGCGCTTTGGTTGTGCGGAAAGGAAAGCGCAGAATCATGGAACAACACCGCGAATGCTTCGTCATTGGCGCAATTGCGAGCAGTGGTTGAAAATATTTTGAATGCGTTAGGCATTCAACAAGTCGAAGTTATTTCACTTCAAGACTCTCCCATTTTCGCTTACGGAATGGAGCTGTCTTCACAGAAAAAATCGTTGGTGAAGATGGGACGCGTGAGTCCAGAAATTCAAGAAGCAACCGATGTGGAGCAGGAAGTATTCTATGCTGAATTCGATTTCGACACGTTGGAAAAATTGAGAACGCAACAGCGCAATGCCTTCCAACCATTAAATAAATTCCCTTGGGTGCGTCGCGATTTATCGTTGTTGTTGAACAAGGAAACCGCGTTCGAAAGCCTTCGTCAGTCTGCCCTTAAAAGCGAAAAGAAATTATTGAAGGAAGTGAATTTGTTCGACGTATACGAAGGCAAGAATCTTCCAGAAGGAAAGAAATCTTATGCTTTGAAATTCATACTTCAAGACGCCCAACAAACCTTAACTGATGAAGTTGTAGAGAAGAGTATGCAGCGCATTTTGCAAGGCTTGCAGACTGAGTGTTCGGCGGAGTTGAGGTAGGTTTATTCCTTTACTACCCGGAATGTCTGTTTCATATTTTCTCCAACGCTGAACAAATAAATACCATTTGATAAATTACCAAATTCAATAACTGTATTCTCGGAATTTATTTTTCCTGTTAAAACTAATTTGCCCGTGTTGTCATAAACAACGTAAACAGATCCTAACAATTTCACGTCTGTTTTTACATTGATTTGATTGTTTGCAGGGTTAGGAAAAAGTGAAAACACACTGCTACTAGCGCTTTCATTTATGCCTACAGTCCCACAACCTATTGAATTTAGTAAACTTGCTCTGGGTTCAACCATCAATGTAGCTATAATTCTATCTTTCTGACCTTGTGTAAATCTGTTTACTAAAGGACAATAGGCCATATAATTGTACCGGCTATTATCCCAAACGCCGAGGGTGGTACATGGATTAATCGAACCACAATCGCCTTGTTTGTGTGGTGGCGTATCGCATACATAATCTCCATCGACAAGGCAATTAGTATCTACTGGACAATAAGCATTACCACCATCCCCGTTGAAGGTGTGATAAAGAAAAAACCCATGTCCCATTTCGTGAGGTAAAGTCCCGCTGTTACTTGTCATCGAGGTGGAAACAATAACTAATCCATCATAAAGTCCACCAATTGGATATGATGCATAGCCAACGAAAGAACCGTTACATATTTCGCTAACTACCCAAATATTATAATAGTCAGAAACGGGCCATCTGCTTAAGTCTTTTATGGCAGTTTCAGCTGCTGCACTGCAGGTATTCCCTGTTGGTTTTATTCCCTCTGCTGAATAATTTGGAACACTTGCCCCATTAATTCTGTTTATGCCGTTTGTTGAATTGCCATTTGGGTCTGCACTTGCGAGGCAAAATTCCATTTCAATATCAGCTCCTAAACCGTTTATATTTCTGAAGCGGTTATTAAGTCCTGCAATAGCTTGTTGAATTTGAACATCCGAAATATTAGAACCTGTTCCAATAGGCTCGCCTAAATGAATAACATGAACAACAACAGGAATGGTGTACAGGGTAGATCGTAATGTGATATTTGCGTGCTTTTGAATATTATCCTCAACTTGCGATTCAAGGAGATGAATTTGCTTCCGATAAACAGAATCGGTTTGCATTAGGTTATTATGAATATGATCCGTAGCGCAGTCAGCACCTTGCCCCTTGCTCTGCACATGAACAGACAGAAAGAAAATTGTTATTAGAATAAAATACGAAGCGGTTTTCATTTTGCTTTCATATATTTCCTGCCGTTCTTGATGTAGAGAGAATGTATTGGGTATGTTGTTATATCCTCAATTTCTCTACCCAATAAATCGTAGTATTTACTATTCGTTAATGACGGATTTTGAGTTTCTTCAGTAATTGACACCGAATTACAGTCGTTAATATTTGTTCCTAAACGAATGTAAACTAAATTACTTTGGTCGACGAATGTGACGATGTTTCCTTCACAACTAAATACCATACTAGTAACTAAGATATTTCCAAAATGGTAATCCATAGTAATTGTATCGGCAGACACGGTATAATCTTCCGTTCCAGGAATATGATTGCCGTCTCCAGCCTCAAAGGTGTTGTATAAGGAATCGCAATTTCCTGCGGTACAATAATAGGTGAACCGTTCACCATTTTCAAAAATAAACAGCGTATTGTCGAAGTTTTGCATTTTCCATTTGCCTTCAATTGTGTTGTTTTGTGAGAATGCGTTGGTTGTGCTCAATAGCAGTATAGCTCCTAATAGTAGTCTTTTCATGTTTTGTTTGTTTTTAATTGTTCGATTTGTGGGCAAGTTACAAACTTTCCCTGTACATTTTAATTTAGCGTAATTGCCGTAGTCTGTTAGTCCACCTTCCATTTCTTTACTAGTTCGTAGTTCACACTGCGTCCGCCTTCTTTGGTTTGTTGTAATATTCTTTTTTCTACGAGATCTTTAATATCGCGCAAGGCAGTGTCTGACGATGTTTTATTGATTTTCGCCCATTTCGAACTTTGTAATTTACCATCGAAATTGTCAAGCAGCATGTTCAATATTTTTCTTTGCCTTTCGTTAATTGAAGTCTTTTCGTGGTGTTTCCAGAATTCTGCTTTTTTAAGAATTTGTTGTGATGTCTTTTCAGTAGTGAGCATTGCGTTTTTAAGACAATGAAGAAACCAGTTCAGCCATTCCGTTATGTCATTCTTGCTGTGTTGTACTTTTTGTAAAACAGCGTAATACATTTTTCGTTCTTCTAATATTTGGCTCGACATGCTATAAAAGCGCTCTCCGCTTCCTTCAGCGCGTGCAAGCACCATGTCGGTAAGAGCACGAGCCATGCGACCGTTACCATCGTCGAACGGATGGATAATGATAAACCAAAAGTGTGCTATAGCTGCTTTTAGGACTGGATCAAGTGAATTGTCTTTATTAAACCAGGTGATGAATTTCTTCATTTCTGCTTTTACGAACTTTGGCTTAATTGCTTCGTAATGCACTTTCTCTTTACCCATTGCTCCTGAAACAATTTGCATTTCACCCGTGCGATAACAACCAACTTCTATGGCATAAGGCCCGCTGTATCCGGTTGGAAATAACGCTGCATGCCATCCGAACAAACGCTTTTCTGTTAATGGCGAATTGAATTTTTGTGTAGCATCAAGCATCATCTCCACGATACCTTCAATATGACGACTGCTTTTAATGAGACCTGCTGAATTAATTCCTAATCGTCTGGCAATGGATGAGCGAACTTGATCATAGTTGAGTAGTTCTCCTTCTATCTCCGATGATTTAACAACATCGAGTGTTAATGCGGTAAGTGTTGCTTCTTCTTTTGCCGAAAATCCAAGAGCATTCATCTGTCCGATGATTTTTCCTTGCCTCAATCGTACGTCTCCGAATATGGAATTAATCTCTGATTCACGCCAAGTGAAATCAGTCCAGTTTTTGTACTCGTAGATGTATTTTGCCATGGCCTCTCAGTTGTCTGCGGCAAATATAGGAATTATTCACCGCATATTTGCGGCGAATAGAACGGTTTTTCACCGCAAGCAATTTTTTTGGTTCGGAATGAACGAGAGTAAAGAATCAAAAAAAATACCCTCATTGATGAAATGAGGGTAAAATTTACTGAGGTGTTTTTGAAGTCACCACGCTTCAAAAATGTATTTCGGTAACGGTTTAATAGAATAAACTCTTTTTAGAGGAATTTTTCCATCCAGCGAATGCTTGATTGTCAACGAAATAGATTTTTATATCTGCGAATGCTTGGTTGCTAACAAAATAGATTTTTTTATCTGCAAAAGCTTGATTATCCACGAAAAACCACTTACCGTCGTTTTTTCCAGCAAAGGCTTGATTTGATACTTTATAAACCAATAAATCTGCAAATGCCTGGTTATCAACAACGAATACTTTTACATCAGCAAAAGCTTGATTCGATACAGCAAATATTTTTTGTGCATTTACAAAGCCGAATGTTAGCATCAGCGCTACCATTAAAATTAACTTTTTCATTTTTTTTAGTTTTGATTGTTGCCTACTCTTAAATGGATTTTCGGCAGACTCCGTTGTATTTTAGGTTTAACTTACCTGTAACCAGCTTTTCACGCCATAAACCTACCCAATACTTTTCCATGGGTTATTGGAACGTTTTAATACAATAAACTTTTTTTAGCGGGATTTCTCCATCCGGCATAAGATTCTCGGTCTACAAAATAAATTTTAAGGTCAGCATATGACTCACGGTCTACAAAGAATATTTTTTTTTGCGCATATGACTCACGATCTACAAAAAACCATTTGCCATCATTTTTCCCTGCGTAGCTTTCACGATCAACTTTGTAAACGAGTAAATCTGCGTAACTCTCGCGATCAACGACATAAACATTGAAATCTGCGTACGATTCGCGGTCTACTGCAAATATTTTTTGAGCTTTCAATGCACCACTCGTGAGAATAAGTGCCGCTAAAATCAATAAATTTTTCATTTCGTATTTTTTTTCATTTCGCTCTTACTCTTTTCGATTTTCAGAATCCTCGCTGTTTTTTAAAGTGGTTTTAGTTACTCCACGTATTTTGTTTGTCACTAAAGGTAGTCATCTCTCCTTGAAACGCGGTGTATTATACTTGCGCATAAAGTACAGCTCGGAGGCGTTCCTAACCCATGTTTTTCTCTTGCCATAGGGCTATGGCGCTTGTACGCTGTTATGGGCTGGTTTTAAATTGTGCCAATGAAGAAATCAATAATTCTATTTTAGAATATATGACTTATTACTATTAGTTATTTTATATTGAATTTTCTTTTCTTCATCCCATACACCAAAAGTCAAAAAAATAGGTTCATGTGGAGCATATGTTAATTCATTTTTGGGAATAATAAATTGATACTCATTGTTTTTTGATAATAATATTGAATTGGTAGCTTGATTACATGTGGTTGTCGCACCATCTTCTAGAACATTAGATACACATATATGGTCGCCTTGCGAAACTGAAAACAATTTTTCAATGTAAGGATCTATTACATTGTTTTTATTTATGTCAGTGTATATAAATGGAACGTACTTTGAAAAGATTGTAATAAGAACGTAATCTTCATTTGCATAATAATTTGCTATGAAGTCCTTTTCGAACACTATTTTATTAACTTGAAACTGACTAAATGAAATCAAAGGCATTAATGAAAATACAAGGACCGATAAGGATGTAAATTTATTTTTTATTAATTGTTTCATTAATATCGTTTTATTATTTGATGCTTACTCTGATAAGGATTTTCGGCTTACTCCTATTTTTTAAAACTTACCCATAACGTTTTGCGTGCAAGCGATTGTTACCCTGTGTTGCGCCTGTGGCAGGTTATGGCGCTAGCACGCTGTTAGCAGAAGTTTATCTTTTAAGCCATTTTTTAGTTTCATCATCCAAATCGTCTCGCAATTCTAAATTATTAAACATATCAGAGATTGATTTTTCTTTATGGCGTTCAACTTCTATTATGGAATAGTTTTCCTTTTCAGCATCCTCCATTAAGCTTTCAAAGTAAGAAATACAATCCATATTCAGAGAATCAAAACCTACAAATGGTTCTAAACCTCCTGGTGTAAATTCATAAATTCTACGTAATAATGTACTAGCCATATCTGCTGGAATCATATTTAAAATTCTTGAATCAACTCCATAAGATAGTTTAAATCTTCCAAATACATCGGATATTAGTCTGATAACAAAAAAAGGAGTAACACATTGGTTGATTGTGAAGATACCCAGTTTATTATTATTCATATCTTCCAATGTTGATATTTCAATCCTTTTTCTAATAAGATCATTATCTAACCAGGCTTGAATTCTATTTATTGTTTCGATAATTGAATTGTATGCAGATATAATTTTTTCATTCCTTTCCAAAACAAAATTAGGAGCAAATTGAGTTAATTTTTTATTATGGAAATTCGATAAAAATGTAAGAGCAAATTCATTTTTATTGATTGAAGCCAAATTCGATTTAGACTTGTTGTATTCATCTAAGATTAACTTTTCAATTTCGTCTTCATATCCTAATTCTTTCTTAAAGTGATTTAATGCTTCCTGTTTGTCATAAGTCCATTTTACGTCAGGGTCGTTATAATCTCCATTTTTAAGTAATGTTAAGTCCACAATTTTATATAAATAATTGCTTGAACTTTGCTCATCGGAATTGTTATTTTCTTCTTGTTCATTAGAGTTGAAAATACTATTATCTAATTTGGGGTTTAAAGTTTTAAAAGGTGTTGGAATTATAAAATTATTCTCACTGTGGTATGGATAAATAAAAATATCACAGAACTTAGTATTATTAAAGACAAATATGTATTTATCCATTAATTCGGAGAATTCTTCTGTTTGAACAGAACCTATTCTCTCGTACGATAAACCTTCTACCATTGCACATAAAGTGTTTAAGTAGGAGTAACTCGAAGGAATACTACTTACAAGAATTGGGTTTGTTTTAGTCAATCCGATGTTCAAGTTGTTTGAGACATCGTTATCTATTTTTTTATTGAAAAATGATTTGAACATCTTGTGTTTGATTTAATTTTCTGCTAACGGTTTGCGTGTAGGCGCATACCCTGAAGGTTGCGCTTACACGCTGTTATTGGTTGATTAGTTTTTTGTATAAACCTGCAATCCACCATAGGATCCTTGTGGAACAGGGGTTTCATTTGCCCCACAAACAACTACTCTTTGAAGGCCTGTTGGTGTTGACATTTTTGATACCTGCTCATCGGATAATTTCACATTAATAGATCCATCTACATTAGTTGGAACCAACTTGTAATTTGAATTTACATTAAACTTTTGGTTATTGTCATCCGCCATTGCAGGTGAAACAGAATGCACCATAAATCCAAATGATGCCATTAATAAGGATGAACCAATCATCAATTTGTACCAGTTTTCAGAAACGAACTTTTTCATAATATTTAGTTTTAAAAATGTTGCCTACTCTTTTATGGATTTTCGGCATTCTCCGTTTATCGTGGTTTAAACTTACCCATAACGGTTGGATATATACGAAGTGCCCTTACACCGAACTTTAAAATTTAATACAAACCTTAATAGGGTATTTCGTAAAATATTTAAATGATTCTGTAGGCTCATCTGTTTTCAGAACATTCTGGTATCAAATGCAAGAACCTAAGCAGCATAAATTTTTCCGAGTTTTAAGGTATTTGACGGTATCTCGGAGTTAGCTTCTGAGCATTTTCTTTTATATGAAACATGAATACGAGATACTGAGTTTGCCATAGTTCATTAGCGCGAGATCAAAAAAATCATTGATTCAGTAGGGTATTCTTTACCAGAAATGCAATTAGTGCGGTAAGAGATACTGCCAAGAGATTTACTGAGTTGTTAGTAATCATTCGGTAGCCCTTTACCAGTTCTCCCGCTGAATCCGTGTCGGTTAACTCTTTTTCTTGCGAAAGGTATTTGGCTTGAAATAGTTCTCCGATAATTGAATCAATTACCGACCCAATAATACCAAGAATCAATATGCAAATGGTTTCATCTCTGCGCAGGTAATAGCAATAATAAACGCATGCGATTGTGAGACTACCAAGCATGGAGCAAAACAAACCAAGGCTCGTCACTCCTCCCGAAACGCCTGCCGGAACATTTTTTCGCGAAAGCATCAAAACAGGCCTCGAACGGCTGAGGATGCCAATTTCAGAGGACCAGGTATCAGCAGTGGCACAGGCAAGGGCAGCGAAAGCTGTGAATGTCATTGATTGTTCATCATTGATCCGAGCACTAAGAACCAAAATTACAGGCAAACCCATATTTGCAGTTGCTTGTTTCCAGTTCCTCGGAGTATCTTCAGCACCATCATTTTTAAATCGTGGGATCAATCTTTTTTTAAGGGTTGTAATAATAGCTGAGCAAACAAAGGTAACGGAAATTGCCGTTAATACAGAGTAAGAAGAGCTTAGAATCAATGCTGCTGAAAATATCAAAATACAGACGTAACCACTTATATCCACTTTTCTACGCCGGTAGCTAACCCAGCCGATAACGGAAAATCCGATGATTAGATATAATTCAGTGGACGAAATCATGTCAATATAATTCGGGCAATGTCAGAGAGCTTGAAGGGCGTAGTTTTCTCGATAAATAATGCTATCTTGTTATGATCAATTCCACGAAACCTTTCCTTGTTCTTTAGATGCAGGAAATAGTCGGCATAAAGCCATGAAAGTTGCTTATTTTTTTGCACGAATATTCCAACTAGCTGCAGGTAGAGCAGATGGGGTGAAAAGTTGGTATGGCGTATAGGTTGAGAAAATAATGTTCTGATGTTGTGCTCCCGATCTTTTTTGATATCCCGGAGATCATCATCAAGTTGAACAAGGAGGGAATATAAAAAATTGATCTCAAAATTTCGATACATATCAAATTTTTTTCCGCATGATTGAACAGCATGAAGACTTAGGAAAGTTTTTAATCCCGAATTAATGGTTTTTTGGATGATGCTCTCCATAGAAGTATCATCCAATTGAAAGTGCAGGTCTTCGTATTGAATCTTTTGGAGATAAAAAAGTAAATTATATTGAGTTTGGTAAATATCAGGATCAAAATGCTTAGTCACCTCCTGAGCAAAGGTATGGATTAGTGCATGTTTTGTTTGGTGGTGCAGTGGATCCGACAAAAAATTTAAGATATCGTTGTGCAACAAGAATTTTTCCGCGTGGCTGTTTTCCGAATTATCAAGATGCTTATCTCCGATCAGATATGCTATACCAAGATAAAATCCCGATAGGTATGATTTTTCTAATTGTGCTTTACGCGAAGCATAAATGGGGTAAGTTATGTATGTTGTCAGCGTGCAGGCCATTATCAATTTGATTATCTGGCTGATGTCCTCTTCCGTCTCAATAAGATTTGGAAATAAGGATCGCACATTCTGACATCGGCGGATAAAATCGTTTTTATATGTTTCAATAATTATTTTATAAGATTGACTGAATTTTTTTCTCAAATAGAAATCAAAAACCGGTAGCGCATATTTAAAGGGCAGAGAATGGAAATTGAATGTTACATTCATGAAATACTTCTGAGCAACATATCTGAATCTGTATGGTGAATTCAGATACTTTGAACCTAACTCATCTTTGGTAACTAATTGTTTGGAGTTAAATTGCTGGTATTCGTTAAAAAGATTGCGAACAACATCGGAAGCTTTTTGCCTTATCAGTAAATAGTTATGTTCGCTGCGTTCTCTCAATTGTGTCATTTTAAATATTGAAATTGGAATGTAATTGTTAAAGACATCGCTTCCGACTTTGAATCTGTTATTTGTTGATGGGTTTACAAGTTATGGGTGTGTGAATATATGATATCAATAATGTTCTTTATTAGTGTATTGTCGATAGGTCGTCATATTTTTAAAAATATCGGTGCTATTTTAGGTTTCTTTACTTTACTGAGCTTTTTAAAATGTTTGCTAACGGTTTGCGGCTACAAGAAGTTGGCGATTTCGAAGCACTAAACTGTCTGCCAGCACTTAACTTGATACGAAGCACAGAGCTTCATTTAACCACTGAACCGCCAATTTC